>ERZ1034753.1-NODE-1-length-125998-cov-10.504339_pt1 | contig 125998 bp, 85 predicted proteins | sample MGYA00520702_ERZ1034753 | MGnify/ENA primary metagenome ERZ1034753 (study PRJEB33766, sample SAMN09781700) | gut metagenome | biome: gut microbiome | host: Homo sapiens | place: Madagascar | study: EMG produced TPA metagenomics assembly of the PRJNA485056 data set...
TATTTTATTTTTTAATTGTCGTATCCAATAAAACAGCTTAATTACAAGCCGTTTTCGGGGTGCAAAGGTACAAACTTTTCTTGAAACTACCTAACATATAAAAACTATTATTTTCCCAAGAAGCCCAATTTATTAAAAAACAGGAAGTTTTAACACTTGTTTACCATAAATACAACACCTAAAGTCCAGAACTTAGCTGTAATACAGTTAACCCACAACAAACAAAAGGCAGACAAATCTATGCGATCTGCCTGCCTTATAATTATGTATTTGAAATTCTATATTAAGCCTCTGCCGGATGATCAAACGGAGTTGCAGTACGTGGCTGCTGCTGTTCAGGAAGATTAATCTTACCAAACTGCTGCTCATACTTTTGAATATTGTCGTTCAAAGCCATAAGAAGACGCTTAGCGTGCTCAGGAGCCATAACTACGCGGCTACGAACCTGCGGCTGCTGCATGCCAGGAAGCATACATGTAAAGTCGAGGATAAAGTCGCTCGAAGAGTGAGTAATAAGTGCGAGGTTAGCGTAAACGCCTACTCCGATTTCCGGCTTCAGTTCAATCTGAAGTCCTTGGGGCTGTTGGTTGTTGTTTTCTGCCATTTTATTTAATGTTTAGGTTTATATTAAAAAAGGTTGGCATACATTGGTAGACAATGATTTAGATTGCCTTTCCGCCGTTAATGCCTCTTAATTGTGTTACAAAGATAACATATTATATGGAAATCTGCAAATTATACAAACAAAAATTTGTAATTTTGTCTTCGTAATGTTTCAAAAGATTATGTTATGCATATATTACGCTTCATAAAAGATTGGACTCTACCCGTTGCTATAGCCACGGGCATAATAATTTATCTGGTATTTGCCCTCATCCCTGTGCTTGACGGATTTGCAACTGCTGCCAACCCCGTATTTCAGCAATTGCTACCGGTATTTATGTTTTTGGTGCTATTTGTCACCTTCTGCAAGGTAGACTTTCATAAGTTACGCCCTGTAGCATGGCATTGGTGGATAGGCCTATTCCAAGTTCTTACCGTTGGAGCAATAATGGCTCTTATAATTTGCTTTAACCTTACTGGCGAAAACCTTATACTTGCCGAAGCCGTGCTCACCTGCATTATCTGCCCATGTGCCTCGGCAGCCGCTGTTGTAACACAGAAGCTTGGAGGCAATCTTGAGGAGATGACCACATACACATTTATCTCCAACTTCATCACCGCCCTACTCATCCCTATCTGCTTTCCTATGATAGACAAGGCAGCAGACATTCATTTCTTTGAAGCCTTTGCCCTTATATTATATAAGGTGTTCACCGTGCTTGTTGCGCCGATGATTCTTGCCTACATTGTCAAGCATTACGCCAAGAACATATGCCAACGTATTATTTCCATTAAAGATCTATCTTATTATCTTTGGGGATGCTCACTACTGATTGTATCGGGCACCACAATGAAGAACATATTGCATGCCGATACAAGCATTACATTCCTCCTCATTATAGCCGTAAGTTCATTGGCACTGTGTCTGTTCCAATTTGGATGCGGACGAGCCATAGGCTCACAATTCAACCAAACAGTCAACGCTGGGCAGGCATTAGGCCAAAAGAATACAGCTTTTGCAATATGGATTGCCTCTACCTACCTATCTCCATTATCGTCTGTTGGTCCCGGTTGCTACATTCTATGGCAGAATATCATAAACAGCTGGGAGATATGGGAAGCACAGAAAACAGCTAAATTAGGCAAATAGATTGAAACCAGAAAGCATTTATAGTGGATAATTGAATATTTTTTATTTTGTACATTCAATAATTTACGATTCAAAAGCAATATATCAATAATTGATTACAATATAACACAATATTGGACACTATTGCGCTATATTGTAATCAAATACTTGTCTTACATCAAAAAATAATCAATTTAAGCTATATAACATGTTACTTTTTGAAACATAATTAGTATATTTGCAAGCACTTTGATAGGAATTTTAATAGTTTACTAATTAAACGTAATGCAAGATGGGAAAAACACAAGACCATCAAGCCAGCCATGCGTTGGCAGGCAAGAGATTTTCAGGACTTTACAATGCCGCCTATGAGCACGATGCGTGCGGTGTAGGTATGGTAGTGAATATTCATGGTAATAAGAGCCACGAATTAGTAGACAATGCCCTGCGCGTACTTGAGAACATGCGTCACCGCGGAGCCGAAGGTGCCGACAACAAGACAGGCGATGGTGCAGGTATCATGCTTCAGATACCTCACGAGTTCATATTGTTGCAAGGCATACCTGTACCGGAAAAAGGCAAATACGGCACCGGTCTCGTTTTTCTTCCAAAAGACGAGAAAAAACAGCAGGCCATTCTATCTATTATGATTGAAGAGATAGAGCGCGAGGGTTTATCTCTTATGCACCTTCGTGCCGTGCCAACTAATCCCGACTGCCTTGGCGAGTCGGCATTAGAGACAGAGCCTACTATTAAGCAGGTGTTTATCACTGGCGTTACCGATGACAAAGTATCAACCTTCGAACGTACCTTATATATAATACGCAAGAAGATAGAGAACCGCGTCAATGATAAGGATTTCTATATCTGTTCACTTTCGAGCCGCAACATTGTATATAAGGGTATGCTCTCGTCTATGCAGGTACGTCAGTATTATCCTGACCTTACAAACAACTATTTCACATCGGGTTTGGCTCTCGTCCATTCTCGTTTCTCTACCAACACATTCCCTACATGGAGTCTTGCTCAGCCGTTCCGTCTTCTTGCCCACAACGGCGAGATAAACACTATTCGTGGCAACCGTTCGTGGTTCAAAGCTCGCGAATCGGTGCTCTCAAGCGACGCATTGGGTGACATTCGAAATATATCTCCTATCATTCAGCCCAATATGTCCGACTCGGCAAGTCTTGACAATGTGTTCGAGTTCTTCGTAATGAGTGGGCTTTCATTGCCACATGCCATGGCCGTTATGGTGCCAGAGAGCTTCAACGACAAGAACCCTATACCCGAAGACCTCAAGGCTTTCTACGAGTATCATTCTATCCTTATGGAACCATGGGACGGACCTGCTGCTCTTCTCTTCAGCGATGGACGTTACGCCGGAGGTATGCTCGACCGCAATGGTCTGCGCCCTGCACGATATACTATTACCAAGAACGACACCATGGTCGTGGCATCCGAGGTGGGTGTCATGGACTTTGACCCAACTGAGATTGCCGAAAAGGGACGCCTACAGCCAGGCAAGATTCTCCTTATCGACACTCAGGAGGGTAAAATCTACTACGACGGAGAAATCAAGGAGCGCCTTGCCAATGCGCATCCTTACCGTCAGTGGCTATCTACAAACCGTATACAGCTCGAGAAATTACACTCGGGTCGTAAAGTGGACAACTCTGTTGACGACCTTACTCGCAAGGAACTTATGTTTGGCTTTGGCGAGGAGGATGTCGACGGCACAATAGTACCAATGGCTACAAATGGTCAAGAACCTACAGCATCAATGGGTAACGACACTCCATTGGCTGTACTCTCTGGCCATGCTCAGGTATTCTTCAACTATTTCCGCCAGCAGTTTGCCCAAGTAACCAACCCTGCCATCGACTCTATCCGCGAATCGTTGGTAATGTCTTTGTCCGAATATATCGGTCGTGTTGGTTCTGGAATCCTTTCGCCCGACGAATCTAACTGCAAGATGGTGCGTCTGCCCCACCCTATCCTTACAAATACGCAGCTTGATATTCTCTGCAACATTCGTTATAAGGGATTCAACACCGTCAAGCTTCCTATGCTCTTCGAGTGCAGCAAAGGTGAAGAAGGACTGCGCGAATCGCTTGAAGCGCTCTGCAAAGAAGCCGAGCGCAGCGTAGACGAAGGCTACAATTACATTATACTCAGCGACCGCGATGTTGACAAGGAACATGCAGCCATTCCTTCATTGCTCGCCGTCAGCGCCGTACACCATTATCTTATATCTGTAGGCAAACGTGTACAGACAGCCCTTATTGTTGAGAGTGGCGAGATTCGTGAGGTTATGCACGCCGCATTGCTTCTTGGCTACGGTGCATCTGCCCTTTGTCCATATATGACATACGCCATACTCGACGACCTTGTTAAGCGTGGAAAGATTCAGGAAAACTATACCACAGCTGAGGCAAATTATATCAAGGCCGTAAAGAAAGGTTTGCTTAAGATTATGGCTAAGATGGGTATATCTACCATTCGCTCATACCGCGGTGCCAAGATATTCGAGAGCATTGGTCTGTCCGAAGCTCTTTTGAAAGCATATTTCGGAACAGAGGTAAGTACCATTGGCGGTGTAGGTTTGGAAACGATTGCCCGCGATGCCATAGCCATGCACGACAAGGCATTCAACAACAAGAAGAAGCTCGATTTCTTGCCTAACCTCGGACAGTTCCATTGGCGCAAGGATGGTATACGCCACGCTTGGAACCCAGAGACTATCGCGACATTGCAGCTTGCCACACGCACTGGCAACTATGCTAAATATAAGGAATTCACGAAGTTTGTCGATGAAAAGGAAGATCCTATCTTCATTCGCGACTTCTTCGACTTTAAACATAATCCGATACCAGTCGACGAGGTAGAGCCCGTCGAAAACATTGTAAAACACTTCGTGACGGGTGCCATGTCGTTCGGAGCCTTGTCTAAGGAGGCTCACGAGGCGATGGCTCTTGCCATGAACAAGCTCGGCGCACGCTCTAATACTGGTGAGGGTGGCGAACTAAGCGAACGCTTCCATGAGACTGTGGATGGCGTATCGCTTTCGAGCAAAACAAAACAGGTAGCTTCAGGCCGCTTTGGTGTTACAACAGAATACCTTGTCAATGCCGAGGAAATTCAAATTAAGGTAGCCCAGGGTGCAAAACCAGGTGAGGGCGGACAGCTTCCTGGATTCAAGGTTAATGAAGTGATTGCCAAGACTCGTCACTCTATACCTGGCATCTCGCTTATCTCGCCTCCTCCTCATCACGATATCTACTCTATCGAGGATTTGGCTCAGCTCATCTTCGACCTTAAGAACGTCAATCCTAAGGCTGCCATCAGCGTTAAGTTGGTTGCCGAAAGTGGTGTTGGTACCATTGCTGCAGGTGTTGCCAAGGCTAAGGCCGACCTTATTGTAATATCTGGTGCCGAGGGTGGTACTGGTGCATCACCTGCATCAAGTATGCGCTTTGCGGGCATTTCTCCTGAGATTGGACTCTCGGAGACACAGCAGACTCTTGTTAAGAACGGATTACGTGGTCAGGTGCGTCTGCAGGTTGACGGTCAGCTTAAGACTGGTCGCGACGTAGTGCTTATGGCTTTGCTTGGCGCCGAGGAGTTTGGTTTTGGTACAGCAGCACTTATTGTTCTTGGCTGTGTTATGATGCGCAAATGCAATCTAAACACATGTCCTATGGGTGTAGCCACACAGAATCCTGAGCTTCGCAAACTGTTCCGCGGCAAGGCAGAATATTTGGTCAACTACTTCACATTTGTTGCCCAAGAGGTGCGCGAGTATTTGGCACAGATGGGATACCGCAGTCTTAACGACATAGTGGGCCATACCGAGCTTATAATCACTAAGCAGGACGAGAAGAATCCTAAGTCGGCATTGCTCGACTTCCGTCGTCTTCTGTTCAAGGAGCCTAATGGTTGCTCATTATATCATACAGCACAGCAACGCCATGAGCTTGGCGACGTGCTCGACCAGCATATAATACGTGGCGCGCAAAATTCAATTGAACGCCAGGATGAAGTGTCGCTCGACTTTGCTATAAAGAATACCGACCGTGCCGTTGGCGCTATGCTCAGCGGTATGATTGCACAAAAATATGGCGAGGCAGGTTTGCCCGACAAAACTATTAACGTTAAGTTTAAAGGCTCAGCCGGACAAAGCTTTGGCGCTTTCCTTGTAAAGGGTGTCGATTTCAAGCTTGAGGGCGAGGCAAACGACTATTTTGCCAAGGGCCTCTCAGGTGGTCGCATATCCATACTACCTCCTATCCGAAGCAACTTCTCTGCCGAAGACAATATCATTGCAGGCAATACCGGACTCTATGGAGCAACAAGTGGCGAGCTGTATATCAATGGTAAGGTTGGCGAACGTTTTGGTGTGCGCAACTCTGGAGCCACAGCTATAATCGAGGGCGCAGGCGATCATTGCTGCGAGTATATGACTGGCGGACGTGTTGTTGTGCTTGGCGAGACTGGCCGCAACTTTGCTGCAGGTATGTCGGGTGGCGTTGCATACGTATGGGATAAGAACCACAACTTCGATTACTTCTGTAATATGGATATGGTGGAGATTAATCTCGTTGAGGACAGCAACTACCGCAAGGAGCTGCACGAGTTGATACGCCAGCACTATCTATACACAGGATCTAAGCTTGCACGCACAATGCTCGACGACTGGAACCGCTATGTCGAGGACTTCATACAGATTGTCCCGATTGAATATAAGCGAGTACTACAGGAAGAGCAGGTACGCAAGCTGCAACAGAAAATTGCGGACATGCAACGCGATTATTAAAGTGAAGAACGAAGAGGAAAGAGTGAAGAATCCTACAGTAAACAATGATTCTTCTGTCTTGCCTCTTCTTCAAACTATAAAATTAAACATAACAACAACCAAGGGAAAGAATGATGTCATTGCAATCCTACTATATTTACAATAGTATTGGATTCTTCACTCTTCCCTCTTCACTTTTCACTTAAATTATGGGAAATCCAAAAGCATTCCTCACTATACATCGCAAGGAAGCGGGCTATCGCCCGATACACGACCGTATTCACGATTTTGGCGAAGTAGAACAAACACTTAACAGCAACGACCGCCGTCTGCAGGCGTCACGTTGTATGGATTGTGGAGTTCCTTTCTGCCATTGGGCTTGTCCTCTTGGCAATAAGGCTCCCGAATGGAACGACGCTCTATATAAAGGAGATTGGGAACTGGCATACAGATTACTTAACTCCACCAACGACTTTCCCGAATTCACCGGACGTATTTGCCCTGCTCTCTGCGAGAAGGCTTGCGTATTAAATCTTGTTGAGCACGAACCTACAACCAACCGCGAGGATGAATGTGCCATTACCGAACATGCATTTCAAGAGGATTATGTACGTGTAGAACAGCCCGAACGCAACGGTAAGAAAGTGTGCGTTATCGGCGCTGGACCTGCCGGACTTGTTGCGGCCAACCGACTCAACCATATGGGCTACTCTGTCACGGTGATGGAGAAAAACGAGAGCGCAGGCGGACTGCTGCGTTTCGGCATTCCTAACTTCAAGCTCAACAAGGCTGTCATCGACCGCCGTATTGCTTTGCTCGAAGAGGAAGGCATAGTGTTTAAGTACAACTCTCCTGTAGATGTAGAGCATCTGCCTGACGGCTTCGACGCATACGTTGTATCTACTGGTACACCTACCGCACGCGATCTACCTATACCTGGACGCGAGCTTAAGGGTGTATACTTTGCCCTTGAAATGCTCTCACAACAGAATAGAGTGCTTGCTGGCATGGAGTTCAAGAAGGACGAGCTTGTAAATGCCAAGGGCAAGGACGTACTTGTTATCGGTGGTGGCGATACCGGTAGCGACTGTATAGGTACAGCCCATCGTCAGGGTTGCAAGTCGGTTACACAGATTGAAATTATGCCACGCCCAGTCGACGGACCCGACGACCCCAAGAATCCATGGCCTAATTGGCCACGCACCCTTAAAACCACTTCGTCGCACGAGGAAGGATGTACACGTCGATGGAATATCAACTCGCTTGAGTTCATTGGCGACAAGAACGGCAAGCTTACCGGTGTGCGCGTTCAAGAAATAACATGGAAGCCCAACCCCGAAGGCGGTCGTCCGCTTATGGAGCCGGTAGGCAAGCCAGAGATAATAAAGTGTGAGATGGTTTTGCTCGCAATGGGTTTCCTAAAGCCCGAGCAACCTAAGTTTGCCTCTAATGTGTTCGTGGCTGGCGATGCCGCAAGTGGTGCATCGTTGGTTGTACGTGCAATGGCAAGCGGCAAGAAGACGGCTGCCGAAGTAGACAAGTTCCTATCGAAGTAATTTTCTTTTCATTTGCCTTTCCTTTCTATCACGAAAGGCAATGGCAGCCATACGTGGACGGGACCAACGCCGATTGAGGCGGAGGTCCCGTTGTTTTGTTATAGGCTTATCTTATGCTATCCATAAGGTATTGTATTATGCTTTCTAAAGGGGTATAATCTGAGATGGACAAGCAATATATATTAAATGGCAAAGTAAATTATATTTAAATGGCAAAGTAATATAATTTAAATGGCAAAGTAAATTATATTAAATGGCAAAGTAATATATATTAATTATTGAGTCCATCTATAATATCATAAGGAAGCGTGCGCCTTCCTTATAATTCTCGTCGAGTTTTATCTCTGCTCCAAGCTTTTTAGCAATGGTGCAACAGATATGCAATCCGAGTCCCGAGCCTTGCACAAGGTGGTTTGCCTTTTTATAACGTTGGAATATCTCCTTAGCCTGTCCCACGGGGATACCTTCGCCAGTATCAACATGTTTTATTCTGCCATCACGCGTCTAACATCATCGATGCTGCCATCAAACGGTCCGCTGTGTTCAAGCTTAAGCGTACACATAGCCGCTGCAAACTTGCCCGATTCCTCAAAACCCATACCCTGGGCACGGCACCATAGATAGCCAGCCGAGTAAGTATCGCCACATCCCGTGGCATCTACTATCTCCTTAGGCTCATAAGCCGGAATGTCATAGAATTTACCTTCGGCAAGTATTATGCTACCCTCGCTTCCAAGCGTAACACAAACTTCCTTTACGCCCCATTCTGCCAGACACTTGGCCGCAGCACGCGGGTCGGTAAGTCCGGTTATCACCTCCATCTCGTGTTCGTTTACCTTAATGATGTCGGTATGTGCAAGTATCTCGAGCTTCTCAGCCCAGTCGATTGGATAAACCTTCTCGCCACGCACCTCGCGTAGATAGCCTTGGGCGTCGATAGATATTCTACCTTTTGTTGACAGATACTTCACTACCTCTGTAGAGAAGTCGTCGCTAAGAAGCGATCCAAGGTGATAAACACCGGCATTAACCTCACGCATTTCGTCAACGGTGAAAGGATCGGCACGCTCTAATACGCGCTGTGTGCGGTCGTTCTGGTTATCACCATACTTGTTCTCAAAATATACAGTATGACTACTTGGATATACCTGTACATCGATGCCTGCCTGACGCATGTCTTCAACCGACTTCATCTCGCTCTCACCCAACTTTGTCACAAGCTGGAATGACACATTCTGAGGCAGATGACTGAACGCATAAGAGAAATAGAACGATGTACCGCCAGCCATATAAACGGTTTGGCGCGGCGTTATAATCTTGTCTTTTGTAATGTGGCCTATGCAGCAAATATCTTTCATCTGTTTCTTTTGTATATACAATTTTAATTTGCAAAGTTACTGAAAATTAGCAACATGGCAAAAAGAATAAAATTCTTTAACGATACATAAAGACATAAGCATGTTAGAATCCGCTCTCCGTCTGAAACCTCATCTTCTCTCCCGTCACCGGATGTCGTAGCTCCACCATTGCCGCATGCAGGTACATTCGCGACGTATGACAGCCATGACCATATAGAGGATCGCCAAGAATTGGGCATCCCAATCCATAGTTATGGGCACAATGCACACGCAACTGATGCGTTCTGCCAGTAAGCGGATACAGCGACACAAGTGTGTGTCCGTTAGGCAACACACGTTCTATGCGATAATCGGTAACGGCTGTCTTGCCATTGTCAAAGTCTACCCGCTGACGTGGACGGTCCATTATGTCGGCTATTATGGGCAACGATATTCTGCCTTCTCTGCCATTAGCCGATATAGTGAGCCACTTAGAGCCGGGAGCGCCACATAACACCGACGGTTTGCCATCAAGCACAGCCTCGTAACGCTTGCTAACCTCACGCGAGGCAAACTGTCGTTGCAACTCTACGTAAGCCTCATCGTTAAGGGCAAGCACAAGTAGTCCGCTTGTATCCATATCAAGACGGTGGACAGCTTTGGGGAGTTGGGATTTTTTAGCGAGATAATGACGTACATATTCCTCTACATTATTATATATAGGCATGTTGTCCCCATCGTGCGTTGCATCATCTAACTCACACGATGCAGCATCATCGGCGGCAACAGCTTTGCCAGGAACCGACAACATGCCTGCAGGCTTGTCTACCACTATTATAGTATCATCCTCGTACACTATGCTTGGCACATCCTTTGTCTTGGGTTTTGCCAATGGATTAGGCTCCACATCCAGTCCGCAAAGCATATGTGTAAGTATAGGCAAACACTTGGAGCGGCATGCCGGATAATAATGAAGATGGTGGCGTATCTCTTGCTTTGGCGAATCGCCCCACCAAAATTCAGCCATACATACTGGTTCTAAGCCATTGGCATAGGCATACTGCAACAGTTTTGGTGCACAACAATCGCCCGATCCAGCCGGTGGCATTGCATTAATAGTTTCGCCAAATATGTCGATTAGGTCGCGTTCCTCGCCATTGGCATTAAGCATACGATATTGACGGAACAACCATTGTTGCAAGGCATCGCTCTTATCGCGACGTTGGCGACGCAAGGTTGCCACACGTTCCTCATGCTCTACCACCGGGCGATTCAACTCTTCAAGCATTGTGGAGCATTGTTGCTTCAGTCGGCGTTGTTCTGCCTTTAGGTACTGACTCTCGTGCACCATTTCTGCTTGTTCTTCAACAGTCAAAGGCCTACCATCATGTTCAGCCTCACGTCTGCGTGTATCTCGTTTCTGTTTAGCCTCAGCTACACGACTGCGCATCTGCTGCAAAGCAAGGTCTACAGTCTGCTTAGTGCTCTCGTATAACGAACGTTGAGTAATATATGTATCCGATTTCAGAATTGCCTCTATCTCCTTGTTAATGGCCGATATCGCCCTCTCCTCTGTCTTGAAGTATCCATCCGGCTGCTGCGCATCAAACACTGGAGGCACAAAATAATCCCAGTCATTACGTCCAGCAAGAAGCCCTGAGTAGGCTGCAAGGAAACCTATTTGCTCCTTTTCACCTTCCTCATATTTTTCACTTTTCTCTTTTCCCTTTTCCCTTTTCCCTTTTCCCTTTTCACTTTTCCCTTTTCCCTTTTCACTTACTCTTACTCTTACACATAGCACTCCGAACATCTTTCCAGAACCTTTCTCTTCTGCCCACACACCACTTTCCAATATATATCGTTGCACCTCCTTGGCGGCAGCAATACATAGCGGATGCGGTTCGTAGCAAAAGGGGTAAGTAAATTGGCGGGGCGGTAGAATATCTGTATTTAAAGAATGTACTAAATCAGCCATTGTTATAATTATTTGTCTGTGCACCTAAGACCTTCCAATCAACAATATTATGTTCCTTGTCGACATCGAAGTTTATGCCAACCTTTATCACGTCCTTTCCACTTAAGGCAAAAGCCTTGGCATATTTGCGGTCTTCAATCTGCGCAAGAGCCTCATCAGTCGACTTACCGAACTTCAGCTCCATAATATATACATAACGTTCTGTCTCTAATGTCATATCGGTACGACCACGCGACGTGCGCTGCTCTACAGTTATACGATATGGAGTGAGAAGCGAAAATACCACATACATCATCTGCTGATAATGTCCCTCATATGCGGTATTGTCACAATAAGGCACCGTCTCAAGGAAGGTCCTAAGCAACTCTAATGCGCCATCCATGTCACCATTATTTATACAGCGCGACATATTGGCTATAACAACACGTCCCTCCACCACTTCTTCACCGAGGAAATTAGGCAACAAACTACTGTAAAGCCCTACCCTAATCTCGTTATTTGGAATATCAAGAGTATAGAGGTCTATGTCCTCATCGTAATCCTTTATTGTAAGGTAGCCACTCTGATACAGCAACGGCACTATAGATGCCATTCTTTCTGTTGGTGCATCAAAAGAGGCAGAGTCGGCTCGCATACCTCCAATATTTGAAGGCTTAAGATTAAACTTGCGCATCATCTCTATAAGATACGTAGGAGTGCCCGACTCGAACCAGTAAGACCCAAGCCTTCCACTATCAAAACAGTTGAGCAAACTGAACGGATTAAAAACATCGGCAGACGGCCATGTAAAGTGGTAGCCGTCATATTGTAGGGTAAGACGTTGCAGAGTTTGCTCGTGGGTGAACTGAAGACGTTGGGCAAGACTATCCACATCCTCAGACATATATGTAATCAACTCGTCTTTGGTAATACCACATATTCCATCATAACGAGGATCCATACTTATGTTGATAATATTGTTCAGCTCACTAAATATGCTAACCTGCGAAAACTTTGTAATACCTGTAAGAAAAACAAATCGTAGATACTGGTCGCAATCCTTAAGCGGACTAAAGAAATTGCGTATCACATTGCGAAGTACAGGCAGATGATCATCCTCATGCACAACATCAAGCAACGGAGCGTCATACTCGTCTATAAGCACAACAACGGGTTTGCCAGTCTTGTTATAGATAGTCCTAATGAGATTTATCAATCGGTCGTTAGCATTCGTCGGATGTTCTATAATACCGAACCGTAACTCTTCGTCCAAAAGACGGTGGCCTAAAAAATCCTCTAAAGATTCCTTATCCATATGCTTACCACCAGCCATACTGAAGTGAAGCACGGGATATTTAATCCATTCTGTCTCGAGACGTTCTATAGCAAGACCCTTAAACAGTTCCTTGCATCCCTCGAAATAGCTCTTCATAGTTGATACCAACAACGACTTGCCGAATCGTCTTGGACGACTCAGGAAAAAGAACTTACCGCTACCGTGCGACATACGGTACACATACTCTGTCTTGTCTACATACAACATGTCCTTCTCACGAATTTCCGAGAAGGTCTGCATACCGATAGGATATAACTTAAGTGCCATAAGTGTGGATGTTAGGATTTTATGACGCTAAGTTAGCGAGAATAATCCGAACGGCAAAATATAATCTGTACTTTTTATGAATGCCTTTTCACATACCTTTACAACACAAAATCAGATTGCAACAACCACTATAACGGTTGTTGCAATCTGATTTTTTTATTTATTGCCAGCAAATGATATAGCTCTGACGATATTTGAAGAGCTATGCTTACTGGAGTTTATTGAATTGAGCGTATTGCCTACTTAACAACCTTGTATGCCTTGCCGCCCTTGCGCACGATATATACGCCATGAGTTGCGTCAGCATTATTTACACGACAACCATTAAGGTCGTAAACAGTGGTTTGCGAGCCGTTGTCCATCGAAACACCCTTAATGCCTGATAGAGCAGAAGTGGTTACTATAAGCTCTGATGAACGTATTGACTTCTCCTCACCATTCTTGGCTGTAACAACAATGCCATATCTTGTGGATGGATTCAAACCAGCAAACTTGCACTCAGCTACTCCACCAGTTGATACCGACTCATATCCAGGTACTGCTGTGCGCACGATGTCATGACATACAACATCAACATCATCCACAAATACCGAACCAAGTGTACGGTTGAATACTATGCGAACCGAATCGGAAGCAGCAAACTTCATACTGTGTGTATCAGCTGTAAAGCCGTCGCCTACAGCTACCGTCTCTATTGGCAACCACTTGCCATCCTCGTAACGTTCTACACTTACATTGCCCGAAGCTCCCTTTGTAGCTGAAAGGAAGAACGACAAAGACTCTATCTGAGCGTCAGGATAAGCCACCATAAGGAAGTGGCCTGCCTTGCTCATCTGCAGAGCAGGTGCAGCCTTACCACAATATTGCTTAACATTCATCCATGATCCACTGTACTTCCACAACGCTGGCATACCTACACCACGCTGTGCAAAGTCGTAACCACGGTCAACACTCTCGGTGCTATAATTCTGCATGTTAAGTTCCACAATATAATCATCGGCTGTAGGTACCTCGTCCCATGCCACTGTAAAGTGGTCGGTACCCATTTCCTTAGCAGCAAGATTCACCGGCATACGCTTGGCAAATGCCAACGGCAATGTGCTTATAGTAGCAGTGGCAGGCTCGGATGTGTAGCTGCCTATGCAAGCAGTAAGCTCTACATCATACTGGGTGTCTGGCTCCAGACCTTCTACTACAAAAGTATCAGGAGCAGCAAACTCAATATTGGTATACTTAGATACAGCCTCGCGTGTGCTGCCCACCACCTTATATATATTAAGGACATAACGCGAAGCCTTGCCGGTGGCCTTCCATGACACTACAAAACTGCTGTCGGCAACTTCGCTATAAGACAGTTCGGGAGCAGAGATTGCAAACTTGGTGTTAGCTACAAGCAACTGTATCTCACCGTTAACCTCGTCGATATTGTCAAGACGTAAAATGTCGCGATTGTCCCATGCTGTCATTGTGTAAGACTTAACATTGGCAGTACCAGGGAATGGATCGCCTGCAAGTGTAAAGGCTGTCAACTTGCCGTCAGCCTCTATAAGGTCCACACGCTGATGGTTTGGATCGTTGTTTACAGTATTCTGTGCCCATACATTAGCGTCCTGGTCGATGTGCCACATCAACATGCCATTACCAGGGAGATACTTGTCCCAACCTGTTTTCTGGCGGTTTTCAAGCACAAAGAACTCTCTTCCATTTGTTCCTTCTACCGGCACTATATATGCCTTGTTTGAGGCTTGCAGTTCAGGAAGCACACTTATTGTATCGGCTCCAGTTGTAAGTTCCTGATATTCCAGCCAACCAAGTTCGGCACGTTCATAAGCACTATGGGTAGGCGGAGTGTTCTGTTCGTTGTTGTATGTACCCATGTCCATAACATCAAACTCGCCTGGCGTAAAGGCGTCATTGTATACAGTAGTGTAATGGTCGGGCAATCCCAATACATGACTAAACTCATGACAGAAGGTGCCAATACCAGTAGGCAATTCGGGATAGGTACCACTACGCTCCGGACTACATGTATAGCTGCCAATAGCCACACCGTTAAACTTAAGCGAACCCATCATAAACTGGTTGTAGTTGTAGGCATGTGGCCATATCGACTCCTTGTACTCACTGTCGGCCTCGCCAAATCCGGCATAGTACAGATATACATTATCTACATAGCCATCGCCGTTGTTGTCGTATTTTGAGAAGTCTACCACCTTGGATGCAGCCTCGCAAGCACCTTTTACAAATTCCTGAAGGCGGTCCATACGGTCGTTGCCACTATAGTTGGCACCATAATACGAATATGATTTTGGCAGAGTTACCGGGCCAACAATATCAAACTTAGGGTTGAACAAACCATTTGACGAGGTGGTAAAGTAGTCGAGCACACTGCCGTTAGCACCATTCTTGTACTTGAAACCTGGCTGTGTGAACATATTCTTATAGAAGCCCAACGGATCGCCATCCTCACAATCGAATGTCATGTCGCTGAACTGTACAAGAATAATGAGCACATTTGGCGAACCGATAGAAGGATAGTCGTTGATAAGCATACCACGCTTTGCACCTGGCTTAGTCGACATATGACGCGGACGATATCGCATGACGCTTGCCCTGGCTGCACGCTGAACCTCAAGTTTGGAAAGCATGGCCTTTGGACTTACACTCTTAAGATAGTCTACAGCCTTTACATTGCGGTCTGCGGCATCTGCGGCAATAATGCCAGACGACTCAAGAGTAGACGACGACATCTTAGCATATTCGTAGTTGCCAGTAGACTCATTATAAAAGAGTGGATAGCCATCAGTTGTCATGGTTACATGTCCAAACTCGTCGCCTCTTTTAATAACAGTAATGTAAGTACCGTCTGCCTGGCGCACTTTACGTGGACGTTGATCTGCCGGAGCTGCCGATGCACTCTCGGCTAAGCAAAGAGCGGCAAACAGTCCGAGGAAAATACGTTTGAAGTTCATATTCTTTATCTATTTGTTATTATTTTTATTTGCGCATTATTTTCTTAACAGAACCATCGGCAAGACGCACAATGTTTATGCCGCGACATGGCAATGAAAGGCGAATGCCAGACACGCTATAATAAACAGCTTCACCATTGACATTATCGGATGTTGCAGATGATATGCCAGTGTCTGTTGATGTGCTTACCTTTGTCTTGAAAGCATTTTCCACCTTGCCCTCAGCATTCTTGATCATCACAACGGCGTTAAGTTTCTCCTTGTTCTGCACAAGCGACTCGCCTGACGTATTGACTATATCGGCTATCTTGAACTTATAGCTAAATGGATATTCGGTATCGGCAACAAGTGTAGAAGGCAATACCGGCTCGCCTCCATTGCGTAGTGATGTGGCAACAACAACATCGTTGTAATGCAAGCCGCTTACTGTGCCCGAACCTTTAAGGAATTGTTCGAACTCTGGTTCAGGATAGTCTTCCGGGCGATTGGTGTTATAATCGTTCTTTTGGTCCCAAGCAGCACCTGTACCATAAAGGTCGTCGGCGGTAAGAACCACCTCTATTGTATACGAAGCATTATCTACATCGGTTGGGAAATAAGCATATCCATTGACCTCTACCTCAGACGCATCGGCAGACAGATTGGCCTTTGCCTCTATATCGGCAGGAGCAAGTTCGTCGCAAACACGAAGCCAAGCCTTGTCGAGTCCAAACTTCTCGGTGCCAAAACCAAAATAGGCATCAGTCTTGTATATGCGGTCGAAATAGCCATCAGGAAATCCTGATATCTCGCTTGGGAAATCGGTACGCTGCATTATCTCCATAGCGTCCTTGTTATGATAAGACAAACCAATGAAATCGTCGGGATATAGTTTGTTCATTATTTCGAGTCCCACAAAGCCACGCGGACAGTTGCGACACCAAGTGCCGGTATATTCCTCAAACAATGGGCGATGCTTTGGCAGACGCTTGTACGAAGTAAGTTGACTATTAAGCAAGGCAGCCGAAGGATTTGGCTTACCGTTTATAGTAGTAAGAGTAAGGCTTACGGGATAGTCGCCCTTAGCAGATGTGGGTGGCAATGATAGTGTAACATTCTGCTCATAATTATAGATAGCAGGCAAAGGTTCGTCTAGTTTTACTGTTGCACTACCAGTCTGGTTGCCTACGGTATAAGTGTAGCCTATTGTGCTTACGCCTTCGTAACCAAGGTTGCGCAGCGTAACAGATACTGGAGTTGACTTGTCGAACTGACCATAAAGGCGATCTTCGAGAGGCAAAGCTATAGCGTCGGCATCGACACCGCCCGTAAGTTCCACCTCAATAGGCACACCACCACGTACTGACATATCGTTCCACTTGGTATATATCATGCTTGTATGCAAGTAGAAGTTGCTTATTTCCGAATTCTTAAAGTAAGCCACGGGATACTTCTCTGCATCTGTAAGCTGAGAAAAGGTCATTGAGTAACCAACATATACACCCTCCTCGCCTATTGTATAAGGTGTCTCAAGCTCCACACGCACCTCGCCGTCTTTAGTAGGAGTGGCTTCCACTTGCAAAATATCTGGCTTATTCTCCGAGCGCGAACCATTCTTCTCGGCATTTAGCGTCTTCGAAAGCCATACATTCAAGGTTGCGATGTTGGGTACATTGCCAAGGTGCAGGCGTATAGCACTTATGGTTGTACCTTTAAGCGAAGTTGCATCCACGTGCATTGCAACATCATAGCGTTCGTTTTTTGCTGTTCCAAACGTTGCATTAGCTGATACACCATTACTGCCACTGAACACTATTGTTCCGTTATCGGCACATGCCGTACTGGCAAAAAACAAAGCCACGACACCAACAGCCATTAGCCTTAAATTGTAGAGTATATTCATATTGTCAGTTATTGGTTAGTTACGATTTATTATTTATTACTTGCTACCGGTTGCAAAGTTATAAATATTCATGTAAATAACAAACGATTTGTTATAAAAATTCGTATTATATTAAGGTATACCCCCTGTTATCGACCACAAATAGCGACAAAACGCATAATTATCCGATTATTTATGCCACATTTTGTCATAAATATTTTGTTTGTATCAACATTTTGTATACTTTTGCGACATAACCACACAACAAAAAGAATCTTTATGAAGAAAATCTACTCTATTTTTGCTATGGCTGCCATGTGTACAGCAGTCTATGCACAGTCAAGCGTTGCCTCAAGACAGTTTGCCGAGAACCAGAAACCAACGGCTAAATTCTCGTTGAACAATCTGCCTAAACTAAGCGAGCTTAAAAAGGCTAATCATTTACAGAAACGTGCCGCACAAAAAAGAATTGGTACTCCTACTGTAAAGACTCCTATCTACGATCAGCCTGCAGGTAAGTTGCACGACGAAACCTACCGTCTGTCTTATGGTATCTACAATGATGCCAACTTTGGCCATTGGCTAACAGATGTTGACGGACAGAAGGCATCGTGGGTTGAGGGCGATGACGGCAAAGTATATCTCAAGAATCCGTTCAGTACCTACCCTACAAATACATGGCTTACCGCCACACGCGGACAGGGCGACACACTCAACGTAGACCTTCCACAAGCAATATACCATGAGAATTATACCGACTTCTTCGGAAACCCAGCTGAGCTCACCGCTTATGCCGTGCGTATGAAGTATGCGGGCAATAGTGGTATTTACGACAACGACTGTCAGCGAATCCAATATGTTCTACGTGGCGACTCGTTGATTAAGGTAGACGAAGACTACTCACTCATTGGACTTTGTGGCGATTATGGCGATTGGTACGGATATGCCGACTGGAAGACAGCCATAGGACCTATGACAGACAAGATTGTTACACCCGAATCGGTTGAGACAGCACAGCCATACACTATCGAGTACGACTACCACGACTCGTATATGGAGACCGATGAGCGTCTGCGTTACCCGTGCAAGGTGCTGTTTGATGGCGATGATGTCTACATCAATGGCTTAAGCAAGAACCCGACAGACGGTTGGGCAAAGGGTACACTCAACAAGGATGGACAGTTCGTATTTAAGGGTCAGCAGTACATAGGCTACGACAAAAAGAACGGACGCTACATATATTTTGAGCCTATCTACTACAAGGAGTATACCAACGAGGACGGCACAACTGGCGACAGCATCTATGTTGCCGACGAAATTGCCTTCACCTTCAATGCCGACGACCAGACATTCAGGAGCGACAAGATTCTCTCTACCAACTATGGTCATTACACCATCAATACCGACAAAGAGTATCCTAACGCATACTTCTCGTTCTGGGATCAGCAGATATCAGCTCCTAAAGACCCTGTATTCACAGAGCTTTACGACTATAATCCAGACGATTGGGGAACAGGCAACTTCACATTCCGCCTTTCTAACTATTCAGAAGACGGCTACTATCTTAACGAAGCCAACTGCTACTACAACGTGTTCCTCGATGGCGAGAAGTATACATATAAGGCTGACGAGTATCAGAAATTGCCTTACGACATAACAGACATCCCTTATACATTCACCGACAAGTGGAACATCTTTATATTCGGAACACAACGCAACCTATACTTCAACGGAGCAGATTGGAAGACTGTTGGTGTTCAGTGCTTCTATCGCGACGAAGACGGCAAAGAGTATCGCTCGCACCGCGTAACTGCAAAGCTTAAGAAAGACGAAACCGGCATAGAGATAGTTACAGATGATGCAGATGGCTCAGCAACATACTTCGACCTTAGCGGACGCACAGTAAACAAACCAACACATGGTGTTTACCTTAAGACCGTTACCAGTAAGGACGGCTCACGCCACACTACAAAGATGGTTGTGAAGTAAAGTTTGATTATATATCATAATAGTTTTAAAGTGGAAACAGGCCACTCGCCCAACATGCTACCACCCTTCTTTAAGGGTGAAGCATGAAAGGCTGGTGGCCTGTTTTTTGCGCATATATATTGTACAGCTATCATTTGTAGGCACAAAAATACGTTTTCTCGGTTTTTTTGCCTACATTTGCATCTGAAAATCAACAAAAAACAGATACAACTATGAGTACACTGAAAAAAAGCTTCGCATCTAAACTTCTTGAAGTAAAGGCTATTAAGCTTCAGCCTAACGATCCTTTCACATGGGCATCTGGCTGGAAATCGCCTATCTATACCGACAACCGCAAGACGTTGGCTTATCCAGAGCTGCGCTCTTTCGTTAAGCAAGAGTTGGTACACCTAATACACGAAGAGTTCCCTGAGGCTAATGCCGTTGCAGGTGTTGCTACTGGCGCTATTGCACAAGGCGCTCTTGTTGCCGACGAGTTGCTGTTGCCTTACTGCTATGTTCGTCCAAAGCCTAAGGATCATGGTATGGGCAACCAAATTGAAGGCACTATTCCTGAGGGTGCAAAGGTTGTAGTTGTAGAAGACCTTATCTCTACTGGCGGTTCTTCGCTCAAAGCAGTTGATGCTTTGCGCAAGGCAGGATTTGAGGTAGTAGGTATGGTTGCAAGCTACACCTATGGTTTCCCTGTTGCCGAGGAAGCTTTCAAGGCCGCTAATGTACGCCTTGTTACTCTTTCTGATTACGAGCATACAACAGCTATTGCTGCCGAGACTGGCTACATTAAGAAGGAAGACCTCGAGGTGCTGGCAGAGTGGCGCAAGGATCCAGCCAACTGGATGAAGTAAAGATGAAAACTGAGTAAGAATAGAATATGACAACATTCGAAAGTTCAATACGACAAATTCCATTTCCGCAGCAGAATGTATACGAAAAGCTGAGCGACCTTAACAACTTGCAGAAGCTCAAGGAGCGCTATGCAATGATGAAGGACACCATGCCTGAGGAGGCTCGCAAACAAGCTGAGAAGATACAAGACCTGGAGTTTGACCAGGACTCACTGTCGGTAAATGTGCCACCAGTGGGTAGCATCAAGCTGCGTGTGGTAAACCGTGAGGAACCGAAATGCATTAAATTTGAGACCGAGCAAAGCCCTATCCCCTTTAACTTCTGGATTCAGCTTCTGCCCGTTACATCTACAACATGCAAGATGAAGCTTACCATCAAGGCCGAGCTAAACATCTTCATCAAGCAAATGGTGAAGAAACCATTGCAGGAAGGTATCGAGAAGATTGCCGATGTACTGCAAATGATTCAGTATAACTAATGTAAAAGCCTCACACCCTACCCCTCCATGCGGGGAAGGAACAGGATGTGAGGCTTTTCTTTTAAAACCTTTATAATAATTATGGCAAGCAAACTTTGGGAAAAAAACTTTTCTGTCAACGAAGAAATAGAACGTTTTACCGTTGGACGCGACCGTGAACTCGATATCTACCTCGCCAAGTATGACGTGCTTGGCTCTATGGCTCATATCACAATGCTGGAGTCAATAGGACTGATGCAGAAAGACGAACTGCAACAGCTTCTGGTAGAACTTAAGAACATCTATAACGAGTGTGTGCAAGGCACATTTGTAATAGAAGAAGGTGTAGAGGATGTACACTCGCAAGTAGAACTTATGCTTACCCGATGCCTTGGAGATATGGGTAAGAAGATTCACTCGGGTCGCTCAAGAAACGACCAAGTGCTTGTCGATCTAAAACTCTTTACACGTCACGAACTGCGTGAGGTTGTAGAGGCTACCGATGCTTTGTTCCGTGAGCTACAGAAGAAGAGCGAGCAGTATAAGGATGTGCTTATGCCTGGCTACACACATTTGCAGATAGCCATGCCCAGCTCATTTGGATTGTGGTTTGGTGCTCATGCCGAGTCGCTTGCCGATGATATGCTGTTCTTGCTTGCTGCCTATCGCATGACCAACCGTAATCCTTTAGGTTCGGCTGCTGGTTATGGCTCGTCGTTTCCATTGAATAGAGAGATGACAACACGTCTGCTTGGCTTCGACTCTATGGATTACAACGTTGTTTATGCCCAGATGGGGCGTGGAAAGATGGAGCGCAACGTGGCATTTGCCCTTGCATCTGTTGCTGGCACTGTGGCAAAGCTGGCATTTGACGCTTGTATGTTCAACAGCCAGAACTTCTCGTTCGTAAAGTTGCCTAAGGAGTGTACTACTGGCTCGTCTATTATGCCGCACAAGAAGAATCCTGATGTCTTTGAGCTTATACGCGCCAAGTCGAACAAATTGCAGAGTCTGCCTACTCAGATTCAGCTTATAATGAACAACCTGCCTACGGGCTACTTCCGCGACCTTCAGATTATCAAGGAAGTGTTTATCCCGGCTTTTGCCGAACTTAAGGACTGCCTGTCTATGGCTGCCTACATAATAGAGCGCATAGAAGTTAATGAGCATATACTCGACAATCAGATGTACGACCCTATATTCTCTGTAGAGGAAGTAAACCGACTTGCCGCTTCGGGCACACCTTTCCGCGATGCCTATAAGCAAGTAGGTATGGAGATAGAGAACGGCACATTCCATGCCGACCGCAACATACGCCATACACACGAAGGCTCTATTGGTAATCTGTGCAACGACAAGATTGCAGAGATTATGGATAAGACACTTGCCGAGTTTGGATTCGAAAAGGTAGACGAAGCCGAGCGCTCGCTGCTGGAATTACATTAACGATAAATACATGAGATTAAACGCCATATGACTCGATATAAACTAACGTTCATCCTTACCGCACTACTCCTTTTATTTACGCCATCGTGCTCAAAGGATTCGTTCGACTTCTCGCCATACCATGCCTACTTTGTCTTTGACAACAGTATACACCAGAACTCGGTACTGCAAAGTGCTGTAAACCCTTTGTCGCCCGGTGTATTCTGTCGCATATATGAGGTTACTGAAGGAAAGACGGTATACATATATTTCGAGAGCAATCAAGGTGGCGAACCGAAACCGGCAAAACTTACTGCCGATGAAGCCAAGCGATCGAGAATGCTTGGACTGTACAACAAGACGGGCATAATTGTTGGCTACGGCAATCTGTCGTCGCCTGCTGTGTTGTATGCCTACGACTCGCAGTGTCCTAACTGCTACCGCGAGACCAACATGATGGCATACAAACTTAATATGAGTGCCAATGGCATAGCCACTTGTCCAAAGTGCAAGCGAAAGTACGACCTTAACAACAACGGACTTTGCGCCAATGGCAGAAAGTTAGATAAGTATAGGGCTAACTGCACGGGACAATTGGGCATACTGAGCATCAATAACTAAACAATTGTCTTAGTTAATGCTTGGCACGCCCAATTGTAAGGATGCTCACCCTTGCATCCGTATCTTTGTTTATCGCCTTAATACACTCGGAAAGCGTGGCTCCCGTCGTAACGATATCATCCACCATCAGCACATGCTTGCCATTTAATGCTTCTAGGCGCACCACACCAAAAGCATCTTTTATATTTGTTGATCGCTCGCCATGCACAAGCGATGCTTGACTCTTGGTATTGCGCAAACGCTCTACTGCATCATCACATAGATCAATATGCAACACCGAACACAAGCCCAAGGCAAATTCCCTACTCTGGTTATAGCCTCGCTCACGCTGGCGTTTGCGATGCAAAGGCAACGAAACAATACAGTCGATTCCGTCGAAGAAACCAGTTGGCTGCATTTCATCGGCAACCAACTGGCCAAGAGCAAAGCCAATATCCGGACGGTTGCCATACTTCAAGGCATATATAGCCTTGGCACATGAGGTATGCGACTCATAGTCTATCCACGAGGCACAACGTTCTATCTTTGCAATACCCCAAAAGAGGCGTGCGGTAGAATTATCCATCGGATTAAGGTGGTCTTGTCGGCGAGGCATATTAATATCACAAATAGTACAAATGGCAGACTCATCAATGCCCAATCTACAACCACAGCATGCACATTGTTGAGGTGAGACAAGAGACAACAGCGATTTCAACAGACGTCTTATCATATATCTTCGTCACATGTTTCGTCCACATCATACTCGTCGGCACCACCTATACAACGGCGTATGATGTCCATACCAAATCCTCTACCAAGAGCAAAACGTATAAGTTTACCGTTCAACTCATACTCGCTATCTGCCTTTACCGAACGCTTTTTCGAGGCAAGTAGCGGGCGCAATGCCTCCTCATAGTTTTCGGCAGGCACCTCGTCAAGCACTCTGGCTATAATGTCGCGAGCCACTCCCTTGCGATAAAGAGCTTGCTCTATCTTTCTACGTCCCCAACGATCGAATCTTATCTTGTCACGAACAAAGAATTCTGCAAAACGCTCGTCATCTACAAAGCGCTCGTCTATAAGACGGTCGAGCACACGCTCTGCCTCGTCTTGAGGCATAGACCAACGTCGCATCTTCTCCATCATCTCACCAGAAGAGTGTTCTGACTGGGAGCATAATGCGGAGAGTTTAAGCAAGGCTTCTTGCTCTGATACTTGCTTTTTTGATTTCTGAAACATGTTGTATATGTTAGTTTAGAGTTTAGCATCCACGAATCTTGGCAACCCAAAGCAATCGTCAGCCACATCGGCACAACCCATTCCCTCTTTCTTCATCATAGTTGCCGTATTCACAGCATACTTGGTATTGCACTCAAAGAGCAAATGTCCACCCTTTTGCAACGAGCATAAGGCGTAACGTGTTATGGCACGATAAAACAAGAGCGGATCAGAGTCGGGAACAAATAGGGCTGTAGAGGGTTCGTGGTCGAGAACATTGGCATCCATATCCACACGCTCGCTATCGCAGATATACGGAGGATTGCTTACTATTATATCCCAATGCGTGGCATCAGCCTCAACCGACAAAGCATCATGACAACAGAACTTTACATCTGCCTCAAGCTTTTGGGCATTGGCAGAGGCAATAGCAAGTGCATCGTCAGATATATCCCAAGCCTCAACATAAGCCTCAGGCAATGCCTTCTTGATGCTGATGGCTATGCAACCACTACCAGTACCGATATCAAGGATGCGCAGTTGGCTACGACCAATGGTGTTGACTATATCCACCACTCTATCCACTATCCATTCGGTCTCGGGACGTGGAATGAGCACACCAGGCTGAACATCAAAACGATGTCCGCAGAACCAAGCCCAACCAAGCACATATTGTATAGGCTCTTGATGCTCAAGTCTACTTACGGCACAATCAAGCCACGCGGCATCAACCGCAGACAACTGCTCTATACCACCGCACAATATGTCGGCAAACGACATATCAAACTTCTCCTCAAGCAGCATCCTTGTTAAAGCCTTAGCCTCGCCCATACCATGGGCAACAGCAAGTCGACGCCATATTTCTTCGTAAGTCATAAACGTATGTATACAAAAAAAGTGAACATCCATTGAATGTCCACTCTACATTATTAATAATATATGTGCCGCGAGCGGGACTCGAACCCGCACAGCCATTACTGGCCAAGGGATTTTAAGTCCCTCGTGTCTACCAATTCCACCATTGCGGCGACCTTATTCTTGTTACATTGATAAAAATTTGGCTTAAATAAAAAACGGCAGCATCTCTGCCACCTATCTATAAACCATTACCAATATGAAAAGAGCGGCAAACGAGACTTGAACTCGCGACCCCAACCTTGGCAAGGTTGTGCTCTACCAACTGAGCTATTGCCGCATATCGCTTTATTGCGGGTGCAAAGTTACAAAAATATTTTATAACGCCAACAGTTTTGGCGATAAATTTTAATTATATAAACAAAAAATTTGAAGTTACGACTTATTATCGTACCTCAACATGCCCACACAACACGAAAAAGGGAGAGCACTTAGCTTTCAAACCAAGCACTCTCCCCTCTTTGTTTTATCCCGCAAGCTATACTACCAACCTGCGGATGTCTTTATTACAATAGGCTATACCTTACTTGACAAACTTCACCGTTGTGGTCTCACCATCGAGCACAGCGTTGAGGGTGTAAACACCCTGACCGTTGTTGGCAATGTCGAGAGTAACAGTATCGCCTGCATGCAGGTTATTAACGGTCTTCTTGGCAAGAAGCTGACCAGCTGCATCGTATACACTGATAACTGCCTTGGCTACATTACCATTAACCTTGACACCTACCGAACCATTGTCGTCATTTGTATCAACAGTGATATTGCCGTTGTCAGAGTTGATGCTGCCAATACCAGTAGCATTGATAACGTTGACAGTTATCTTCTGCTTGGTAGAAGCACCGTTAGCATCGGTAGCAACCACATTAACAGAGGTCTTGCCTATCTTCTTGGCACTGATGATGAAGCCATCCTCTGAGGTGAATACAGCAGCCACATTGCTATTTGCAGATGTTGCAGTGTATGTAAGCTGGTCGCCATCCGGGTCGCTGAAGAGCGATGAATAGTTAATGGTAGACGACTGCTCACCCATGCCATACGTCATCTCGGTCTGTCCGATGAACTCTGGAGCACGGTTCTTGAATACTACATTGTAGTTGACATTTGCATTTGAAGCATTGCCACTTGCATCGGTAGCAGAAACAGCAATAACGCCACTGCCCACCTTATTATAACCATACTCAGGAATAATATTCAATGTAGCCTTGAGCTGCTTGCCCTCTGGCACACCAAACACACCATTCTCGAATGTTACACCATCAGCCTCGTTGTAAGATTCAACAGAAGTGTAAGACTTGCTGTCCTCGAACGATACGCTGAATGCCTCGTTCTCGGCATCGGCTACGTTAAATGCTATCTTAGTAGACTCACCTTGGTTGGCAGCTACGATACCTTCTGGAACCTCAATCTCAGGAGCAGCATTGCGGTCGAGATAGATGTGATAGTTTACAGTTGGGTTAGCCGGATCGTTGCTCTTTACAACAAGAGTAGCCTTGTTGTTCTTGGCAAAGTAAGCACTCTTGGCATTGATCTGGAAGTTGAGCGGCAATGATGCATTTGCCTCCAACACACCCTCCTTCTGCTCATTGAGTAACTTGATCCAAGGTTCGCCCTTCTCGTGCTCGATACAAGTCATGAAGTAGCCAAATGCTCCGTAACTGTAAGCATTGTCGTACAGAGCCTCAATGTCTACCCAGCCGCCGAGCGACTTGAGGTGAGCCATATAGCGGTTGGTCTCCATAGTGCCATCCTTTGTAGCCATAAGAGCAGATGACCTATAACCAGCAGGATACTTAAGCACTACATAGAATGTATCGGCAGGGTTGATGTATACAGGATTATCGAACTTAAGCATTCGCGGTTTGCCCATGTATCCATTATCTGTAGGCTCCTCATAATCGACATGAAGCTTGCCGTGGCCAATAGTACGGTTGTCGGCTGTAACATCATTGCCAAGGATTACAGAAGCCTCAATGTCCACATTCTCAAGATTGCCCACTGTTCCCACAAAATAGAGGTGGGTAAGGTTGAAGCCTTCGGCAGGTGCTTCGAAACGTGTGGCTGCATAGAAGTTCTCGTCGAGTGCGCTTGCTCCAGTACCCATAATGGCTGCCTGAGCATTACTTACCGGATTGAGTACCGGGTAGTAGAGCATATTGTCCTCAACACCCGTTGGCACGTCGTAAATGAACTTCTGGTCGTCCTTAACCTTCTTTATGCCGAGAGCCTTAAAGATGTTCTTGCCCTGGAGACGTGCTACACATGCCTCGGTGAACTGCTTGGCTGCCGCCTTAGAAGGATGAGCAATAACATTGAATGTAGGAGAAGGATCGTTGCCGCCCTCGTAGTCGCCTTCTGCATCATCGCGTCCTGAAGGCTCAAGACGCAGAGAGTACTTAAGCTTATATCCGCCTTCGTTGAGCATCTTTACAGAAGACTCGCCGGTATAGTCGCTTGACACATTATTAATATGCAGCTCGTCCTGGTCGAACGATACGACAGGAGCCTTTGTAATATTAACCTTGATTGTGCCCTGGATTTCCTCGTCCTCAAGTCCGCTTACAGCAAAGAGGATAGGATAATCCTTCTGACGCACTTTGCTTACGTCGTAGAGAGAGATACGGAACTTAACCGGATCCTTGCCTACTGTGATAGGAGCCATCATACCTTGCTGGTAAGGCATCCAAGCCATTGTTGTATTGACATCAGCAGGTTTTACGCCCCAAGGTTCGTCTGGGAATCCTGGCTCGCCACCACCGCTATTAGCATCGGTATATACCTCAAGCAAAGCCTCTGGTGTTGCGTATAGGTCATCAGGATCGGATACAGCAAACAGTTCTGAAGCAATATCGTCGATAGTGAAGGCCTTGCTGCCCTTGTTCTCTATCTGGAACTCGTGGTATACAGGCTCCATTGGATACGGATTTACCACCTGCTCTACGTTGATGTCTTTCGGGAATACTGGCTCGGCAGCACCGGTGATGTTGAGAGCAACGGGGAGCTTGACACTCTCGTTGGCAGGAGCGTTAGTCTTAAGGTTCAGCTCGTAGTTGTATACGTCGGCAAGCTTGTCGGCGAATAGCTCGATAGGCAGAGTTGCTGTCTCGCCTGGAGCTACTACATAATTCTTGTACGGAGTAAACTCAAGGGCATTGCCTGGGTTGATGTACATATCCGACGGAGTGATACCGCGTGTCTCGCTATGGTCCATGATACCACAGAGACCGAATACGCCAATCTGCATACCGTTAGGATCGAGGTCGTACTGGAACTTGAACGAACCATCCTTGCGCAAGATAACCTGGAAGTTCATGCCCTGCATCATGGTGTTGCCATAGTTCTTGTAAGACACCACTACATCGTCTTCGTTAGCCTTATAGTATACACCGTCAGCTGAAGGAGTGTTCATAGAGTGGTTGCCCCAGAACGGACAGATGATATTGCTGTAGAATGTCTCTGTTGTAGGCAGACTTGCAGGCGGCTCGGGGAACTGCTTGTAGTCTTCAACCGGCTCGTCGAATGATACGAAACCAGTGTTGTAGATGTACATCTCCTTGTACTTCTTGCCATAGAACGGGAACTCGAACGGCAATGTTACCTTCTTGAAGTCGGTCTTGTCGATGTAGTAAGAGTAAGGCATGTGCTCGGTATAGTCTTCTGTGATATCCACCCAATTGAACGGAACGTCGAAGCCGTCGCTCTTAGAGCGGAATATATAGTCAACCTTAGAGTCGCCTTCCTCTGCAACATCAAGTGTACGATACCATGTTTCAGGTTCGGCATAGAAGTTGAGAGGCTCGTCACCAGTATTGGTAACCTTGATGTCCTGCTTTGCATTAACGCCGTATGCAGTTTCAAGCTCAACAGCATCTGGTGTTGCATTCCATACCGGTGTACCTATTACGGTACCCTTAAGAGCAACCTCGTTTGATGTACCATCTGCATAATTGATAACGAGAACGTCCTCTACAGCACCCTTCTGTTCTGTAGGCAACGTAACAGTAATGTCCTTGCCCTGACCAGCAGGTACATCAAACGCACTCTTAACATCATCAGCTACAGTGAACTTGCCGTTCTTAACGCTTACGCCACTAACATGGAGCACGTCCTTACCATTATTGCTTAGAAGCACGTTGTGGTTCTGTACAGATGTCTGGAATACATTGCCAAAGTCTACGCTCTCGACATCGGTCTTGGCATCAGCCTTTAGGTTGTCGCCTGTGATATTTGCCTTAAGCGCAATGTTGCTGCTTGCATGTGCTGGGTCATTAGTAAGCACTGTGAGATAGTTGGTAAGCTCGCCTGCATAGAGGTTGTCGCCAGCCTCAAGAGTTATAGTGATGTCCTTACTATCGCCGTTGCCAATGTAGCCATCGGTACTTGAAAGACTCTTTATCATCGACTTGGCAGGAGCCACAATCTTTATTGCACTGCCAGTCTCTATGTCGTAGTAAGGAGCATCGTAGCCACTACTTGACGAGTGAACCTTTGATGCATCGGTAAAGACGCAAGCGTCCTTTGCCGCGATATCGCTCACACCAACGAAGTTGTTACCACCGCTACCAAATACGCCAGCAGGATTGTAATCGTCGTAGAATACCTCTACACTGCCGTCAGGACATAGTGCCATATGGAAGCTAAGAGTTGTGGTCTCGCCGCCACCAGCTGTTGCAGGTGTTACAACATCCTTGAACTTGACATAGAACTTACCGTCCTTATGTCCGTAGGTTATCTTACTGTTACCGCCCATATCCATCCAACCAGAGTTGGTATAGGCAGAAACATAGCCAAGACCCTCTACACAGTCGCCTGTAGGAACCATACAAGAGATGCGACCGTTGATAGGAAGCATGCTCAGTCCACCATAAGACGAGATGTATACCTGATCGTATTCCTTGCCATAGAATGGGAACTTGAAGCCTACCTTTACAGGACCCGATTGCCAGTTGTTGCTGTTGAACTGTGAAGTGATGTCGGTCTCGTCGGCAAGCTCAGGAGCTGGCTCATACTCAAATGTATCGTCACCAGCAACATTCGACTTGAGTGTGTAGCCGAACTTGTGTACACGTGTGGTAGAACCGTCTATAGTAGCCGAAGAGAACTTCGGGAATACATACTGCAACGGATACTCGCCCGTATTCTTAAGCGTAACGGTAGCAGTCTTAGTCTCGCCACCTACCTTGAGGTCGCCAAGGTCGAACTCACTCTTGTTAAGCTCCAGATTTGATGTTGCCGAAGCCACACCGCGCACTACGAAGGTGTGCTTGATGTTGTTCTTGTCTATCAATGTGATGTTGCTGGTAAAGTTGCCTGCCTTTGTAGGCTTGAACGTTACCGGCAATGTACCAGTAGAACGGGCTGCTATGTTCTGTGTACCCTTAGATACATCGAACTGGTCGGAAGAAGATGTGACGTTTTTAGGCGCCTGCAAGTAGCCATACGATCCACCAAACACGCCGTAGCCGCTGTTGGTAAGCTCTACATCAATAGTCTTCTGTTCGCCAACAAGCAGATTGCCAAAGTCGACGAGCTGCTGGCTGTGCAGTTCGGGCTGATAGCCTTTAACATTCATAGTTAAAGCCACCTGCTGCTTAGAGTCTTTAGCCTCGTTCGACTTAACATGTACATTAAACTTGTATGTGCCGTTTACGAGTTTCTGACCATCATTCTTGAGTGTTACAGTCTGGCTTTCGCCTGGACGAACCTCGCCACTTATAGGCTCAGGATTAAGCACCTGACTCCAGTCGGGGTTCTGACTTATAGCCTGGACAGCCCATGTAAGATGATCGGAAACAGCCTCGAAGCTTGAACCCTTGAGCACCTCTGTAAGCTGTGTCCATGTTGCACCGTTGTTAGAGCTGTAGAAGCTATACTGAGCTACATTGTCCTGACTTGTCTTGCCTGCACCAAGAGGATTCTTGGCACCTGCAGGGAACTTAGCCACAACCCAAAAGCTTGAACCAGGAGCGAAATAGATTTGTTCTGTCAAAGCAAGATTGTAGTTGTAAGCCCAGAACTGATAGTTTACCTTCTGAATGAGACTTGCTGTAGATATAGAACGTGAACCGTCGTATATCTCGACAACAGGGTCTACACCGTTCTGACCTTGAATCTTCAAAGCAGTGAGGTTAAAACCGTTAGGATACAGCTTCTTGTCTACATAGAAGTACTGTGCAAGCGCGTTAGGCAACTTGGTATCACTCTCGCCCAAGTAGCTGTACAGCTGCTCTGAATAGGTGAGTGTGCTTGGCCAATCCTTTGCTTGATAGTCGGAAGTAGCAACAGCATTGCTCTTTGCAAGTGTAGGAGCCACTATACCGCTGAACGGAACTACCTGACCCGGTGACGGCTTCTCGGCACGCGCCTGGGTAGACATAGTTGCTTTGGTGGTGGCAGCTGTAAGCTCATACTTAAGCATACCCTTGCCTGCATTGGTAATATTAAACGAAGTATTGGCTGTAGGATTCTTTGCAGCATCCACAGTCATAGAGAGTGAAGTCTTGTCGAGCTTAACCTTAGGACCTTCGTTGGTCGTTGCCTCCTTAATAGGCGATACTGCCGAGGCCTTGCCCCAACGGTTGTAAGCAACGATAGCAAAGTAGTACTTGGTAGAAGCCTCCAAGTTCTGAAGCTCGTAAGACATAGCGTCACCAGAGAGCTTAAACTTGGTGTCAACCGAAACCGAGTTGAGCTTATTAAGATTGTCTTCTGCAGTAAACGGCTCTTTGCTATAATATATAACATGGTGGTCGATGCTCTTCTCCTCACTCTCTGGGATAATCCACTCGATGAGGGCATTATCGTGCGAAGGAGTGACAGTAAAGTCGGCAACGGCAGAAGGCACAGTACCTTCCTTACCCTGCAATGCCTTGTAAGCATCGATAAAGCCCGAACCCATCTTTCCAACATAGTTGGGGTTAAGGGTGTATAGGTCGTTTACGGATGTAGTAAGCAATGTGCGGAGTGTCTCGTTAGAGAAGTTCTTGTTGCCATACTTAGATAGAATAAGGGCAGCGATACCAGATACATGTGGACATGCCATTGATGTGCCCTCATTGTATCCATATGTACTGTTAGGCAATGTAGAGAGAACACCAAGCTTCTGTCCATAATCCATAAGACCGCCAGGAGCTGTAACGTCTACCCATGTGCCGTAATTGGAATAGCTGGTTACATAACCATCGGCACCCATAGAACCAACAGCCACTACCTCGTCGAGACAACCTGGGAAGAAGCGACCTTCCTCGCCGTTGTTTCCGGCAGCAAATATACAGAGACCGCCATTCATCTTGTCGCCACCACCGTTCTTGGTAAAGTACTTAACGGCTTCGGTTACCGATTTGTCCTCATCATCAGGCATACCCATACCCCATGAACATTGGGCAATGCTTGCACCACGGTCGGCTGCATAGACAAGGGCAGCACCAAAGTCGGCTTCAGCCGAACTGCTGGCACGCGAATCGAATACCTGACATACCATCATCTTTACACCACCAGTACCATCTTTACCACCGGCTACACCGGCTACACCGATACCATTGCCATTAGTGGCACCTACAGTACCTGCCACATGTGTACCATGAGAATGGGCATTGATGTTGGAAGAGTTGATTACAAAGTTGTAACCATATACGTCATCAACAAATCCATCACCATCATCATCAACACCAGGCTTGCCGTTAAGCTCGGCCTCATTAATCCAAAGGTTGTCCTTAAGGTCTGGATGGTCTATTTGGAAACCACCGTCAATAATAGCTACGACAACATCCTTAGAGCCTGTAACGCCTGTCTCCCATGCCTTGAAGAGGTTGATGTCATTGCCGGCAACACTGCCCTGTATGCTTCCATCGTTGTGGTAATGCCACTGGTCGGGCAACAATGGGTCGTTGAGCGGCATTGTTGAAGCCGCCTTCTGTGCACGAGCAATATCGGCAGGCGATATGGGACGGAACTTTTCGCCGCCATAAGGCTTGTAGATAGGTATGCGCTGTGCATACTGAACACCAGCTGTTGACTTGTAAAGGTTGCGTGCCTGTGCCGGTGTCATGCCATCGGCTGCGTATGTTACGTCGTACCAGAGGTCGAGACCTGCCTCCTTGTGCTTGGCCTCATCCTTGCCCGCATACGGGAACACACGCTTCATGCTTACAGCCTTCACTTTCTGAGCAACACGGTCTAACTGTGTCACTCCGGTCGTAACGTACTGAGCTTTAGCCTTACGCTGCAACGAGCCATCAGGCAAGGTTGTCTTCTGTAATAACGATGCAATCTCCGGCTGAAGCTTTACACGTACTACACCCTCCTTAAATGACGCCTCGGATGCGGAAGAAAGCTTCTGTGCGCCTGCTGTGGCGGTGCCCGAAAGGAACATTACACCACAAAGACCTAAAAGTTTAATCTTTTGCATACGATTGTGTTTAAATGATAAAAAACATATAATTATTTAATAATAATTTCAGTTTATTATGCAAAGGTAATAATTATCTACGAATTATCAAACGCAACAGAAAAGTAATTATATATACAAAACGTAGCCCCTCGCTCGACTTTAGCGAGCGAGGGGCTACGTTATAGCACACTATCCTTTATGTGTCATTATCTCCAGCACCATTTCGTCGGTCTTGTTCATAGCCTCAGCACCAATGCTGGTAAGATTTTTTATCGATTTATCAACATCATCGTCGATGATGCCTTCTACCGAACTTACGCACTTGCCCTCGATAGAGAGCAGAGCAGAAAGTAGGGCTGTAGACACACCCGACGATATCTTCAAGGCACACGATGGCTTGGCGCCATCGCATATCATACCCGTGATATTAGCAATCATGTTCTTAACAGAGTTGCATATACGGCAATAGTCACCTCCCATTAGATAGGTTATGCCGCAACTCGAACCTATACTTGCCACCACACAACCGCATAGGGCCGACAGCTTTCCAAGATTCTGCTTGATATATATAGCGGTGAGATGACTGAGAGTAAGGGCACGTATCAGCTCTTCCTCCGTATTCTCGTTTTCTTCAGCATACACCACAACTGGATTAGTAGCACAGATGCCTTGGTTGCCCGACCCCGAATTGCTCATCACCGGAATCATTGCTCCACCCATACGAGCATCGCAAGCAAGCGCTGTAGCAGATATTATGTGCGAGAAAATAGAATTGCCAAATATGCCATGACTCATCGGACGGTCTATTGTTTTGCCTAAGCAATGACCGTAGTTGCCTTTCTTTGATTCGGCGGCAGCACGCATATTATATTCGCGTGTCTTGAGAATAAATCTAATCTCGTCTAACGGAGTTGTCGTTGAAAAATCGTGAACCATACGCATATCCAGAATAATATCGTCGTTATCAGCCTCCTTACCTGCTGGCTTACGATTATCAAGCCTGGCAACTCCATCACGCTCGACAAACACGAAGTTGGTATGCGCATGGGCTATAATTGCAGTTGCCACATGTCCTTCGGCCTCACAACGCACCTCTACATACAGTTTCTCTGTTATGCCACTCTTTAAGCGTATGTCGATATGATTTCCATTGATATACTGCTTGCCCTTTTCGAGGGTTTCGGGAGTAAGGTCCTTAAGTACCTCAAGTTGATATTCCGACTTGCCTACAAGCGCTCCTAAAGCCACGGCTATAGGCAGTCCTATCATACCAGTACCAGGAATGCCCACACCCATAGCGTTCTTCAGAATATTTGAAGAAAGCAAGACTGTTATCTTCTCAGGACAAAACCCTAAAGTCTCAGTAGCACGAGCCACACAGAGCGAAACACACATAGGTTCGGTACAGCCTACAGCTGGAACCACCTCACGATTAATGAGGGCAATAATCTGTTCACGGATTTGTTTGTCAAGCATATATTTAAGGTATTAAAAGAAGCCCTATCCCAGCCCCACCCCCAAAGGGAGGAGCTGGGGTAGGGCTTACCATTATTTATTATAATTGTCCAATCCCACCTTCAGGAAGTCCATATATTCGTTTATATCTTCGTCGTACGAGCGGCTACCAGTAAGCGGTTTGCCCTCATTGTCGAGTAGGATATACATAGGCTGGGTATTAGAACCGAATTTATGGCGCTGCAAATAGCTCCACTTGTCACCTACGGTGCGTAAGGTACGCTGTGTGCCGTCGGTATCAGTCACGGTTATCTGCTCAGGCAATGGAGTCTTGTCGTCCACATAAAGCGAGATAAGCACATATTTATTATTAAGCATATCTGCCACCTTTGCATCTGTCCATACGGCAGCCTCCATCTTTCGACAGTTTACACAACCGAATCCAGTAAAGTCGATCATTACTGGCTTACCTTCAAGACGTGCTGCTGCCATACCTGCCTCGAAATCTTTGAAGCGTGGATGTACCTCATTCTTGTATAGGTTAAAGTCCTGGGTATTCATTGGAGGTGCAAATGCAGACACTGCCTTTAGCGGAGCACCCCACAAGCCAGGAATCATATAGAAGGCAAATGCCAACGAACCAAGGGCGAGGAAGAACTGTGGCACATTGGTGCGGCGGTTCTCATCGTCGTGCGGAAAGTTGAATATACCAAGCAAATACAGACCCAACAGCGAGAATATGGCTATCCAAAGGGCAAGGAAAGTCTCGCGGTCAAGGATATGCCAACCATAAGCAAGGTCGGCTACAGAGAGGAACTTCAACGCAAATGCCAACTCTATAAAGCCAAGTACAACCTTAAGCACGTTCATCCAGCCACCCGACTTAGGTGCCGACTTAAGCAAAGTAGGGAACATTGCAAACAAGGCAAAAGGTATAGCCAATGCTACTGCAAAGCCCAACATACCGATTGTTGGTGCTACAATACTGCCTTCGGATGCTACAGCCACGAGCAAGAAGCCGATGATAGGACCTGTACATGAGAAGCTAACAAGCGACAATGTGAATGCCATGAGGAAGATGCTAAGCACTCCACTGGTCTCATCACTCTTCTGATCTATCTTATTGCTCCACGATGAAGGCAATGTTATCTCGAATGCTCCAAAGAACGAAGCTGCGAACACCACAAGCAACAAACAGAAAAGGATATTGAATATAGCGTTTGTAGAGAGTGCGTTGAGTGCGCTTGCGCCAAAGAGCAACGACACTATCAAGCCCAATGCCACATATATCACTACAATAGACACACCATAAGTAATTGCCTCGCGAATGGCTTTCTTGCGATCCTTGTTGCGTTTTAGGAAGAAGCTCACGGTCATTGGAATAATTGGCCATACACATGGGGTAAAGAGTGCAAGGAAACCGCCAACCAGTCCGGCAAGGAATATATAAAGAAGCGAATTGCTTACTGGCTTGTCAAACTTTGCAAGTTCCTTTATCACCGGTGTCCATAGCTTTTGCACCTCGGCATTATCGAGTTGAGGAGCTGCTGCACTATCTGCGACAGCTACCGAGTCGACTGCACCTGCCTTTACCATAGAAGAGTCGAGTCCACCAGCTTTCAAAGTTTCGGCAACATCATCAGCATACTTTTCATCAGCAGCTGCTTTGCCATCAATAGCGGGCGACTTTCCTGAAAAGTGGGCATTCACTTGAGTTGGTGGCATACACATCTCGTCGTTGCATGCACCATACTCCAGATATGCCTTAATAGTATAAGTTGGTTTAGTGAACTTCACCTTCTGCACAAACTGCACGCTGTTCTCAAAGAATCGCAGTTTCATGCCGAACATATTGTCCATCATTGAAATCTCGTGTCCACGTGGTGTCAGCTTGCCAACAAGTTCTACACCATCTTTCTTGTCTACATGGAAAGACGCCTCGATAGGACCATCACTACCGAGATTGGTTGAATAAACGTGCCAACCGTGAGCTATCTTACCGTCGAACACAATCTCTGCCTCAGCCGTGCTGCCTGTCTTCAGGTGCGACTTAAACTTCACGGGGTCAGCCATCTGCGCATTGCAAAACATTGCCACCAAAAGGAGCAACGCTAATGACATCGCTTTTCTCATAATCTGTATACGGATATTGGTTAGAAAAAAGTGCGTACTCCCACCGGGAATCGAACCCGGATCAAAGGTTTAGGAAACCTCCGTTCTATCCATTGAACTATAGGAGCAGCCTGATACTTTTATTAACAATCTGACAAAAAGATCGGATTGTGACTGCAAAATTATTGATTTTTTTCGGATTTAAGAAATAATACATTAATAAAAATTTAAAATCCCAAGCCGAGGCTGCTTGCGACAAACCTCCGACCTGGGATTATTCTATATTATCATGCGTTTCTGTATTGGTACTACTTAGTCTTGTCTATGACTATTCTCTTATAGTTTTTGATGTTGCAAAGGTAGGATAAAAATTGGCTAAGGGCTATCAAAATCGTGAAAAGGTAGGAGAAATAGCTTGTAAAAAAAGAAGATAATATTACAATTTCAATAAAATAACACAAGAAATAAATATATATGTCGGAAAAATTAGTACATTTGCAACCTACAATCTGCATTCAACAAACACTACCAATTATGACGTCTTTTCAACTTCAAGAATGTTTTGAGGTTATTGCCTTGTGCGTTGCTTCAATATACCTTACTATATGTATATGCATAGGTTTCTTCAAAGCACCTAAGGACGAGCTATATCGTCCATACCGTCAGTCTAAGCGCATGCTGACAGCGGCATTAGCATCTATGGCTATAAATCTTATCATGTGGCGTATACTTACTACAGGCGATTGGAGCAAGTTCAACTATGGCATAGCAATTCTTGATGTCGTACTGTTCTACTTTGAGGAGCTTATGATGTGCTACTCGTTCTGCCATATCCTCAACAATAGTTTCCTTACTCGTAGGCGAATAACAAAGGATGTTACTCATATTTTAGTTGCCACCGTATTAGTGCTATTGCCATTGATACCAGGCTTGCAACATTTCACCCAGTATTTCTTTTTAGCTGCGCTGATAATTATGGTGGTCAACATCTCCGAACTGGCTTTCCTCTTTCGCAAGCAATATAAGCTCAACGGCGAAATGCTCGACAACTACTTCTCCAACGATATGCACTACTTTGTGCGCTGGACCAGCCGAAGCATTACATTGCTTATCATTTCATGGGGTTTTGCAGTAGTTACACTGTTTACCAACGTATACGTCAATCTTGTATTCCAGGCTTACATGGTTACGCTAAACTTTTATATTGCCATAAACTTTACCAACTTCTGCACCAAATACGGCGACATAGCACGTGCCTATCTACCTGCAGGAGAAGATCCTGAAGACATTATTATAAAACCAAAAGAAACCGACAGCCAAACTATTGAGGTACAAACACTGGAACATCGCATCAATACATGGATGGAGGCTAAAGAGTATGTTGGCTCTCAATTTACCATTGACGAGCTTGCGACAAAACTCGGAACCAACAAAGGCTATCTATCCTTCTTCATAAACGAGCATTTTGGCACCAACTTTAGTGTATGGGTATCAGGTCTACGCATCAATGAGGCTAAGCAACTGATGACAGCCAACCCGGAACGCAAACTGGAAGACATTGCCTATACAGTTGGATTCTCATCACCATCCTACTTCTCTAAGGTGTTCGCATCACATGAGGGTATGTCACCTACGGTATGGCGAAGAGAGGTGATGAGCAAGTAATAGCCTAAACAAAAAATTAGTACATACAAAATAACGTTTATTACACGGACAAAATATTTAGTCGTGTGTAATGAACATTATTATTATGATATATAATAAGGTGTAAAAAGAATAGCTACTCACGCCATGGATACTTGGCATGCGACCTGCTGTCGGTCTTTGCGTTCTCATCCACATAATAGCCCTTCTCGCTTGGCTTGCCGTCTACAAGCTCCTCTATGCCACCCTCAGCATCCTTCTGTTGCTTGAACAATTCCTCGTAGTCGAGGTCATTATCGGATGGCGGCACCACATTAACATCAAAGACAAGAGTTGCCATAGCGATTACGCAGTTTGGCGTAAAATTTCTCCTTGCGTGCGTTGTTATACTTGTCCCAAGCAAGGCGTGGCGTTAAGAAAGCAACCATAAGGATACTAAAAAACAGCACCGTAAGCGAAACCTGAACCACGAAAGGATAAAGGACAGGAAATGCAAAAACCGCGGTTTCATCGGGAAATACAGGATAACAGGAGAGAAAGAAATGTATAATTGCTGGTAGCAGATAAAAAGGAGAAAAACAAAAAGAGGATGTGTCAAAATGGGAGTTATCGGAATTTAAGAAGAAGTTAATCCATCTACGATGGATGGAAGTTAACGGACAAATGCTTTGTTTTCAGCAAATCATACATACGTCCGCTAACTTCTGTTAACTTCGGGCGAAGCCCAAACTTCCTTTAACTTCTTTTTGACACACCCTCCACAAACTCATACAACCTTTTATAAAATGGATGCGACCTCATGGTTTGTGCCGATCCAAGAATAATAAGTTTCATTCTGGCACGAGTTATCGCAACATTCATACGGCGCAAGTCGCGCAAAAATCCTATGTCACCTCCATCGTTCGACCTAACCAATGATATTAGGATGATGTCGCGCTCCTGACCTTGGAACCCGTCAACCGTATTTACCGTTATCAGTCTACGATATGGGCGGAAGTATTCTTTCTGCCTAATCATCTTGCGCAGCAATTGTACCTGGGCACGGTAAGGAGAAATAATGCCAACGTCAATTGATTCTTCGAATATGCGATTTTTGCCGATTTTATCGAAGTATTCTTGCAATGTGGCAAGCGTAAGTTCGGCTTCGGCACGATTGATACGACCAAAACTATCGCCCACAAACTCTTCCTTGCCGTCTACATCCGCGGTGTCTACCCATACCATCGGACGATCGTAGTCGAGTATACCTCTATGACTTACCTCGGGAGCCGTAGTCACGGCACCGTTGTAGAAGTAATCGCTTGAGAACTGCATTATACGCTCGTTCATACGATACTGCATGGTGAGCAACGTCACCACATCGGGTTTCTGCTCAACAATGCGCTCCATCAATGTCTTGCCTAAACCTCCCTTCAAGGCGGCAATGCTCTTTACTGTAGGCGGCAATTGACAATGGTCGCCAGCCAATACCACTCTACCTGCCTTGCGTATAGCTATCCAGCAGGCAGCCTCAAGAGCTTGGGCAGCCTCGTCAATAAAGAGAGTTGAGTATTTCTCGCCCTCTAACACTCTATTGGCAGCACCAGTAAGCGTACATGCTATTACTCTCGCCTCGCCAAAGAGCGAGGAACGTATGCGCAGCTCAAGCTCTGTAGCACGACTTTTAAGTCTATCCATCTTCTGATGCCATGAATCTGCACGCTTGCGTTGACCACGCAACTCGCGTATGGCTTTGCGTATGCTCCACAATTGAGGATAGTCGGGATGGGCCTCGAAGCGGCGCTCGTAGGTAAACGACAGCATTTTGTCGTTGACACGTGTTGGGTTGCCTATACGCAACACCGCCACTCCCCTATCCACAAGCTTCTCTGAAATCCAGTCGACAGCCATATTGCTCTGTGCACACACTAATACCTGACTCTCACGGCGCAACGTCTCGTATATAGCCTCAACAAGGGTTGTGGTCTTGCCAGTTCCAGGAGGTCCGTGCACCACAGCTACATCTTTTGCACGCAGAACCTCGTTTACAGCCTGCTCTTGCGAAGGATTGAGCCACGGGAAACGTATTGGTTCAAAGCTTAGCTTACGGGCTGGTGCCTTGGTGTAAAACATCTCGCGTAGGTCGGCAAGTCGGCCTGATGTGGCACGCATCACACGATCGAGCGCATCGAACATAAGGCGGTAACTGGTTTCATCGAAAAATAGTTGCACACCTATAGCATCCTGACGCTGAAGATCAACAAGCCTACCGGCATCAGGCAATGCCACTACCATGCGGTCGGCTTCGGCATAACTCACGGTAGCAGTAAAGGACATATACTGAATGCTGTCATTACCCGTCTTGGGGTCACGTCGCATCGTGAAGAAACAAACCGGACGTCCCGACTCAAAGTTATGCTCTATGTCAGAGCCTTCATGCCGTGATACTTCCACCACCATCTGATTGAGCGAGTTGTAGTAACTGCGCCCCAACGACACAGGAAACCATGCATCGCCCCGGCGCACCTTACGTTCCACGCCCATTGTCTCGGTTTGCTTGCGAAACTCCTCCTTCTCGTGGTTGTATTCTATCTGCAACAACATGCGCTGCTGTTGCAACTGCAATATCGAATTGTTCATTGTTATTTATTCTCGGCTACTTAGTGATGCAAAGGTACAATATTTTGAGAAATAATTGCTAATTTTGCAAACATCTAAATATAAGCAAATGTCAAACAATGCCATATCACTGCAAGACGTCACTATAGGCTACCCCGCCCGACACCATTGCCGCCATGTCATAGGCTCTAATATGCAAGCCACAGCCCCGAAGGGCACTATGACTTGCATAATAGGTCGCAACGGAACGGGCAAATCCACACTTCTGCGCTCCATCGCACGGCTTCAGAATAGGCTTGGTGGCGATATTCTACTCAACGGACATAGCATCGACAGCTATGCACAAGACGAGTTTGCACGCTTGCTAAGCATTGTGCTTACGTCGAGACCCGACGCTCAGAGTATGACGGTATACGAGTTGGTGGCGCTTGGACGTACGCCTTACACGGGTTTCTGGGGCAGATTGAGCGACGAAGACCGCAAGATTGTAGACCATGCATTGTATATGGTGGGAATGCAGAATATGAGCAGGCGACGCGTGTGTAGCCTTAGCGACGGCGAATGCCAGAAGGTCATGATAGCCAAGTCGCTTGCTCAGGGCACCCCTATCATATTGCTTGACGAGCCTACGGCCTTCCTCGACTTCCACGGCAAGGTTGAATTGCTTACGCTACTACGTAGGCTGGCACACAACGAGGGCAAGACTATACTGTTGTCTACACACGACCTTGAAGCTGCACTACAAACAGCCGACAGGCTGTGGATGCTTGACAAGGATGGCATACACGAGGGAGAACCTAAGCTGCTGGTTGCCAATGGCGACGTGGATAGATATATTGGGCAGAAGGGAGTGAGCGTGGACAAAGACTTCAGAATAAAGATTTCGGTTAGCGATAATAATAATTAAAGAAAGGTATACAACGTATGGAAAACCAATTGTTAGAACTGATAAAGACTCGCCGCTCATGCCGCCACTACAAGGCAGAGCAGGTAAGCGACAAAGAATTAAACGCTGTGCTTGAAGCAGGCGAATATGCACCTACGGGGCACGGACTGCAAGACCCTATAATAGTTGCGGTACAGAACGACGACATCAAGGCACAACTTGCACATCTTAACGCTCAAATTATGGGTGTAGACAGCAATCCCTACTATGATGCTCCTACATATCTGCTTGTTTTCTCAACAAAGGACAACCCCAATGCTTTCCAAGACGGCTCTTGCGTATTGGAGAACATGATGCTTGCCGCACATGCCTTGGGGCTCGGTACTTGCTGGATTAACCGCGAATATCAGATGTTCCAAACCGAGGAGGGCAAAGAACTGATGAAGGTCCTTGGAGTGGACGAGAAATATATAGGTATCGGCGCACTGTCTTTGGGATATGCATCGAGAGAAGCTCGCCCTGCAGCTCCGCGCAAAGAGGGAAGAGTGAAGATTGTAAAGTAACACGTCTTGGGGAATATATATTACTTGGGCATTTAAATTATATTACTTTGCCATTTAAATTATATTACTTTGCCATTTAAATTATATTACTTTTGAAACAGCATCTGGCATCATTGAAAACATAGCCAAGATAGCAACAACGGCAATTACACGAACATGCAACAATAACGGCAATAATACATAACATAAGAACGGCAATTACACGGAAGCATCCGTGTAATTGCCGTTCTTATTAAGTATATATTGTATACATTACATACGCTCAGGCACCTCAATGCCCAACAGCGCCATACCGTTCTTCAATGTCTTGCCCACGTTCTGTGCAAGTACAAGGCGCACCACTTTCTCGTTCTCGGTGTCGGCACCAAGGATAGAATAGTCGTGATAGAACTGATTGAAAGCCTTGGTAAGCTCGTAACAGTAGTTGGCAATGCCTGATGGAGAGTAGTCCTTACCAGCCTGCTCTACAGCTGCACCAAACTCGTTGAGCTTCTGGATAAGCTCTATCTCCTTCTCGTTAAGAGGCATCTCGTCCGACAAAGTTGTCGGGATTGTAATGCCCTCTGCAGCTGCCTTACGCAAGATAGAGCGTATACGAGCGTAGGTATACTGTATGAACGGACCGGTGTTGCCGTTAAAGTCGATAGATTCCTCTGGGTTGAAGAGCATATTCTTACGGGCGTCAACCTTAAGGATGAAGTACTTCAAGGCACCAAGACCCACGATGCGGGCAATCTCGTTGCGTTCTTCCTCGCTCATATCCTTAAACTTGCCAAGCTCCTCACTTGTCTGCTTTGCATCGGCAATCATGGCTGCAATCAGGTCGTCGGCATCTACAACAGTTCCCTCACGGCTCTTCATCTTGCCGTTAGGAAGCTCTACCATACCATAAGAGAAATGTACAAGCTCCTTGCCCCACTTAAAGCCAAGACGGTCGAGCAGGATTGAGAGCACCTGGAAGTGATAGTTCTGCTCGTTGCCAACAACATAAATCATCTTGTCGATAGGGAAGTCGTTGAAACGCATCTCGGCAGTACCAATGTCCTGAGTCATATATACGCTGGTGCCATCCGAACGTAGCAAGAGCTTCTGGTCAAGACCCTCGTCAGTAAGGTCGGCCCAAACAGAGTTGTCATCCTTGCGGAAGAAGAGACCCTTAGCCAAGCCTTCCTCAACCTTCTTCTTACCTACGAGATAGGTATTCGACTCATAGTAGATCTTATCAAAGCCAACACCAAGAGCCTTGTAAGTCTCGTCGAAGCCGGCATATACCCAGTCGTTCATCTTCTTCCAAAGAGCACGTACCTCAGGGTCGTTCTGCTCCCACTTTACAAGCATCTCGTGAGCCTCCTTGATAAGTGGCGATTCTTCCTTAGCCTTCTTTTCAGCCGACTCTTCATCCATGCCCTCGGCAATGTACTTAGCCTTAAGTTCGGCAACTTCTGCACGATAGTGCCAGTCGAAAGCTACATAATAGTCACCAATAAGGTGGTCGCCCTTCTTGCCAGATGTCTCTGGTGTCTCGCCATTGCCGTACTTAAGCCAAGCAAGCATTGACTTGCAGATGTGGATACCACGGTCGTTAACGATGTTGGTCTTAACCACCTTGTTGCCGTTAGCCTCCATAATTTGAGCAAGCGACCAACCAAGAAGGTTGTTGCGCACGTGTCCAAGGTGTAGAGGCTTGTTGGTGTTAGGCGAAGAGTATTCAATCATAACGAGTGGCGAGTTTTCTGTAACAGGCTTCTCGCCAAACTTCTCGTTTTGGTTCATCTCGTTGAGCAGAGAGAGCCAAGCCTTCTTGTCGATAACAAGATTGAGGAATCCCTTAACCACATTAAAGTCGGCTATAGCCTCGCAATTCTGCTTGATGTATGCACCAAGATCTTGTGCAGTATCCTCTGGTTTCTTATGAGAAATCTTGAGGAACGGGAATACTACGAGGGTAAGATTACCCTCAAATCCGCTTCTGGTCTTTTGAAGTTGCACCAAATTCTCGGGTACTTCTTGACCATAAAGTTCTTTCACCGCTGCCTGAGCAGAAGTGATGATTTGCTGTTCTATTGTCATAATTATACTGTTTTATTCTTGCTTATAATGGGTAATATATAATAATGTGGAGTTTCAAGATGCAAAGTTATAAAATAATTTGCTAAGTATGACACGAGAATTGTGTTTTTGTGGGCTATTCATCATAACATAAACAAGGATGCATGTAACAATTTTTATATACAGGTGTCGCATTGGTACCAATGCGACACAAAAAAACACGCAATGCGACACAAAAGTCGAGGAATGCGACACTTCATATAATTATATTTTTATATTTTTGCATTACGTTTTTAAGACATAAAATTGTTTTAAGAATATAAGTCACAAGGTTGTTATAAGAAGATAGTCTCTTAAGGTTTTATAAGGAGACTAAAGCGGAGCGCCGCTTGAAGATGCAGCGGATGGTCATTGCCTCCGCTGCTATTTTTTATTTAAAAATCGGTCCTTTATCATGGTCATTTCCAATAAAAGTTGTATTTTTGCATACAACTAATCTTAGCTAATTATGGACCTTTTATTCATCACACAATACACTTGCTTTATATTCATGGTGATAAACGCCATGATATTAGGTATAAGCTCTATACATGTACGCTGGAAAAACAAGCGATACGAGCAGTCGCGTTGGCTATTTTTCGTGGCTATGATAGGTTTTGCATCGCAGTTTTTTGTACAGATGAAGTTTGGATTCCGAGCCACAAGCACCGAATTGGGCGCCTTAATCAACATTCTCTTCTATATTCCTTGCTTCACGTTAACAGCATTGGGCATATACAACATTGAGGCACCACATGCCCACTTCAAACAGATGTACATAGTATGTGGCAGTATATATGCTGCCACCATAGGAGCTGTTGTGGCAGGCTATTGCAATACCGGCAGTATGTATATAGGCGGATGGCTGTACGTAATGATGTTACTGCACTTGATCAATGTAATATACTGTATCACCAAGATTGTCATTGCTATAAAAAGACACCGTATGATGCTAGAAGCAATGACAGCCTCGGACATGCTGCCATTTATGCGCTATGCCCACGCCTGCGTAGCTATGCTACTGATATCTGTCTCTACTGTGCCATTCGCTATTATACACACCCCATTAACATGTATAGTTGCGCCATTAGTGCTCATTGCCTTCCTTGTATTCTGCATCACCTTCGTGGCACTTGGCTATAGTTATATGCCTACAGACGAACTGCTTGACTTGGAAGGAGACAAGGAGTTAATAGAAAATGAAGAAAATGAAGACATTGTTGACAACAGTCAACATGGTGCGACAAACATCGTGCGCAACACATCGGGCAAGCAAAATATCTTGACCGAAGAACGCATAGACTTGATAAAGAAAAGGCTTGACGAGTGGTGCGGCAAGAAAGGCTATAAGGATTGTTCGGTAAATATGCTGATGTTGTCGCTTGCAATAGGCATATCCAAAGACGACCTTTCGCAATACTTCGACCAATGTCTTGACTCTACATTCAGAATATGGCTAAGCGATATCCGATTTAACGCAGCCAAGGAGATGATGATAAAATATCCTGAATACAACAACGAAATAATATCTACCGAATGTGGATTCTCGTCGCGTACCCATTTGTATAGGGTATTCAAACAAAAAGCCGACTGCACGCCAACGGCATGGCGAGCTGGCGCAACAGAAAAGAAATAGACTCTACTTGCGGCCAAAGTCAGCCGGCACTTCTCCCCATTTCTTTGTTTTCCACTTCAATATAGGGTTCTTTATCTGATGCGTGCGCAACCAAGCCTCGGCTCTTGCTATGATTTGATACAATTGTTCGGTCTGCGGTGTACGTAGAAGCTTGGTCTTGCATTGTCGTTTCTGCACCCACAATATAGCATTGTGCGAGTCGCTATATATAGTCTTGCCCGTTATGCCCTGCTTATCGAGCAGAGCAAGAGCGTGCACGATAGCAAGAAACTCGCCTATATTATTGGTGCCATGCACTGGACCGAAATGAAATACTTGAGCTCCGGTGGCAAGGTCAATGGCTTGATATTCCATCGGGCCTGGATTGCCTGAGCAAGCAGCATCTACTGCCCATGCATTGGCAGTAACTTCTAACGGAAGGGGCAGAACTGTATCGTGACGATAATCGGGAGGGTTTTGCATATTGAGTTACGAGTTAGGAGTTAGGAATTACGAATTATGAGTTACTAATTCATCAAACCATAAACATTATTATCACTTGCGCTATTATCACGCGTATGAACATACCAAGTGGATAAACCGATGTGTAAGCCACAGCTGCGCGATCGCCTGGTATTGTTTCGTTGGCATAGCTTAGAGCCATAGGATTTGCCATTGAGCCACATAACAATCCACAGACTGTGCCAAAATCGAACTTCTTAGTCTTCAATGCAACCGCTCCGATAATGAGTAGCGGGAGTATTGTAAGCACAACACCAATGCCAACCCACAACAATCCCTCAGGACGTATTATGGTAGTAAGGAAGTCCTTACCGGCTGCCAAACCAAGACAAGCAAGATATAGCGACAAACCAAGCTTGCGAAGCATGAGCGACGCAGAACGTGTGGTATAGCTTATAAAGTGAACTCGTGAGCCTAAGGCTCCGATAAGAATACCCATTATAATTGGACCGCCGGCTATGCCAAGCTTAACTGGAGCACTCATTCCAGGAATAGAAATAGGTATCATACCTACAGCCAAACCAAGTAAGAGACCAAAGAAAATGGCACCGAGATTGGGTTCATTAAGCACCTGAACAGCATTGCCGAGGAAAGCCTCTGCATGACTGATGTCCTCGTGAGTGCCAACAACCGTAAGACGATCGCCATATTGCAGATGCAAAGAGTCGACAGCAAGCAACTTGATATCGCCACGCATTACACGCGAAACATTAACACCATAGGTCTGGCGTACACGCAGCGATCCAAGAGTCTTACCATTTAGTTTGGTACGCGTCATAACTATCACACGGCTCTCCATAGACGAATCGATGGAGTTCCAATCAATATGGTCGCGGTTCCAATCCTTCTCCACACGCTTGCCAAAAAGAATGTCCATGGCAGGCACCTCATCACGATTGGTAACAACAAGCACATTGTCGCCTATCTGCATCTCGGTAGAGGCAAGCGGGACAATTACATTGTCGCCTCGCCAAATGCGGGAGATAATGAAGTGGCGATGGGTTTTCTGCGATATCTCGGCAATGGTCTTACACGATATAGCTGGGTTGACAACAACAAACTGTCCAACAAAGGTCTGGTCGTCATCATCCGACTTGTTGGGCGAAAGGTCGTCTGGGCGCACAATAAACTTACGCAACAATATCATGGCAACAATAACACCTACAACACCAAGCGGATAGGTAACAGCACAACCAAGGGCTGCACCGCTACTTGATAGATGAGCAGTGGCAAGAGCTTGCTGGGCTGCACCAAGAGCAGGTGTATTGGTAGTGGCACCACACAGTATACCAACCATGTCGGGTATAGATATAGGCAACACAAGACATAGGGCAAGCGCCATAACGGTGCCAAGAGCTATGACGCCCAAGCCCCACATATTGAGCGACACACCCTCATTGCGCATCATACCAATGAAGTTGGGACCCACATGCAAGCCAAGTGCATACACAAAAAGAGACAAGCCAAGCGTCTCGGCAAAATGAAGCATCTGCTCATCGGCCGAGAAATGCAGACTACCTGCAACTATACCTATAAAGAACACAAACGCCACTCCAAGCGAAATACCTTTGACATGCATCTTGCCAAGAGCAAGTCCGGTAGACACAATAAGCGAGAGCAACACTATAGTCTGCACGGCAGAGTGTATCGTGAAAAGACTTTCAATCCATTCCATTTCGTTAGTATAAGTACCTTGTTTTCTATTTAAGATTCTACTTTATCTAAATGTTGTGCAAAGGTAATGTAAAAATCTGAGTAAAACATCTTTACATATATAAATTGCTTGTTCATTTAAAATTCTTTTGTTAACTTCGCATAGACTTATCGCTTTTTAGCAAAATAGCCTAAGCCACCGAACCTACAAAACCTACTTTTAATATGACCTATCCTATGAAAATAGCCAACATCATCATGGCATCATCATTATTTGCAACGGCAACTATTGCCGCCACACCCGAAAATACAGACAACTTATCGTTAATGCGTCAGGTGCGCACATCGTCGTGCTTTGACTACAATCTTACAGGACAACTTATTACAGACGGCATAGTATATAAAACCATGCCCCCTACCCTAACCGTTAGCAATGCCGACGGACCTCTGCCAAGACGCGAACGAGAATGGGCTATAGATGGAGGCGAGTGGACACGCAACACACTTATGGGCTACAGCAACTATCTACAATATCAGTGGACCGCTATGTCGGTAAAGGCAAACCGCATAAGCCTAAGATGCAACGTGGCTTACGACGAGAGCAAGGCCAACAAGGGCTATAGCATACGTGTGTTGATGCCTAATGGACGCAGAAACAAGAAAGAATGGCACGTGGTAGCAGAAAGCAAAGGCGACGGACTACCCGGAGCTTTATCCAAACACAAAGTAAACAGCGACCCAAACAAGCAAACCGGAACAGCGCTATTGCCACAGCGTGACATAAATATACAATTAGACTTGCCTAAAGACTGCCAATATATCAACAACATACGTATAGAGTTCAGCATGGAGGGAGCTGCATACTGGACAGTATTCAACATCGACTTCTACAATAACGGAGAACGAGTGCTGGCAGACGTTATACCAAACTCGCACTTTGGCAGTGCTTGGATGAGTGCCGGCGAAGGAAATGAGTGGGCACAAGTGGACCTTGCAGGAAAGTGTACTGTTTCGAGCATAAACCTTTCATGGATACGCCGACCACGACACGGATATATAGAAGTGAGCGACGATGCACAGCAATGGCAACGTGTGGCAGAATTGCCAAACAATAGCAAGCGCAACTACGACCGCATCAGCCTAAATCATATAGACTGTCGTTACGTACGTGTTAATATGGAAGGGGGCAGCATAGACGTGGCCAAGACGGGCGATATACCTACAAAGACTTATATATTGAGCGAACTTAAAGTGGAGGGCAAGGGAATCAATCGCACTATGCCTAACACCAAAGACACATACGCCAACAACCGAATGATGCTAAATGCTGGCGACTGGAAGGTGTGCCGAGCCTCGCAAGTAACAGTGGGTGGCGAAACTTTATCTACAGACAAGTTTACTGCAGATAATGGTTGGATAGCAGCAACAGTTCCGGGAACAGTACTAACAAGCTTCGTAAACTATGGCGCCATAGCCAATCCCAACTACGCAGATAATATGTTCGGCATAAGCGATGCCTACTTCTGCTCCAACTTTTGGTATAGACGCACCTTCGTTATACCGCAGGAGATGAGAGGACAACGCGTACTGCTAAACTTCGACGGTATAAATTGGAAAGCCGATGTATGGCTCAATGGCAAGAAGATAGACCGCATAGAGGGCGCATTTACACGCTCTACGGTCGACATTACACCTTATATTAATAATGAGGTGAACACCATGGCTGTGCTAATACACAAAAATGCGCACCCAGGGTCTATAAAAGAAAAGAACCATCTTAACACCGACTTCAACGGAGGCATACTTGGCGCCGACAACCCTACATTCCATGCAACAATCGGTTGGGACTGGATATCAACCATTAGAGGTCGTGATATCGGTATCTGGAACGATGTATACCTTACGTCGACAGCCTCTGTAACACTTTCAGATCCCGTAGTAAGCACCCATCTTGACAATCTGCCAGACACACTGGCTTGCATTACACCACGTGTCATAGCACACAACTGGCTAAATAAAGATGTAAGCGGAACGCTGAAAGGATGGATTGGCAACCTCAAGTTCGAGAAAAAGCTTACGCTAAAAGCTGGCGAACAATGCGAGGTAGTATTTAATCCCGAACAATACCCCACACTTAACGACCAGCGCATACGCCTTTGGTGGCCTAACGGATACGGCGAGCCATATCTACACGAAGCTGGATTTGAGTTCGTAGCAGACGATAAACAGAACACCACAACCAATGCTCGTATAGGCTACAAGGCTGGTATAAGAGAGGTACGATACGCCGATGCAAAGACACAGCTTAAACTATATGTTAACGGCAAACGCCTTGTTCCATTGGGAGGTAACTGGGGGTTCTCAGAGTCGAACCTCAACTATCGCCAACGCGAATACGACATTGCCGTGCGTCTACACCGTGACATGAACTTCAACATGATACGCAACTGGGTTGGAATGACGGGCGACGAGGAATTTTATAATGCTTGCGACAAGTATGGCATTATGGTGTGGCAAGACTTCTGGCTTGCCAATCCTGCCGACGGACCCGACCCAGATGACGAGGAAATGTTTATGCGCAATGCACGCGACTTTACAAGTCGTATGCGACGTCATCCATCCATTGCCCTATACTGCGGACGTAACGAGGGATATCCACCTAAGACTCTTGACGATGCTTTGCGTAAAACCGTGGCAGAAATGAACCCAAATATGCTATACATATCGTCTTCGGCAGACGAGGGAGTAAGTGGACACGGACCATATTGGGCAGAGCCAGCTCGCACTTACTTTGCAAAACAAAGCGGAAAATTGCATACCGAACGTGGAATGCCCAACATAATGACACCCGAAGGCACACATAAAACACTTGGCAACACAGTTGAATGGAGACCAGGAGATGCTTGGGGACAACACGACTTTACGCAAGCAGGCGCTCAGCGTGGCGCATCGTTCATGGCTATTGTAGAGAAGATGTTCGGCAAGATTACATCTGCCGACGAATTTACACGCCTTGCCCAGTGGCAGAACTATGAAGGATATCGTGCTATGTACGAGGCTGACTCTAAGTATCTGCAAGGCTTGCTCATATGGATGAGCCATGCTTGCTGGCCAAGTTACACATGGCAATGCTACGACTATTACTTCGAGCCTACAGCTGCCTTCTATGGAGCACGCAAGGCTTGCGAACCATTGCACATACAACGCAACGCCTTGACACGCAACATAGAGATAGTAAACCACATAGACGTAAATCATAAGGGGCTTGTTGCTACACGTGAGTTGCTCGACATAAACGGCAACCTTATATGTATGGACAGCAATACCACCGACATAAAAGGAGTATCGACTATTGAATTGCCTGCACTTGCCACCGACTCTGTGCCGGATGGTATAGACGGAGATGTGTACTACATACGATTGAAGCTTGCAGACAGTAAGGGAGAGACACTATCTACCAACTTCTACGTGCTGTCTGCCAACGAGGGAAACCTACAACAACTTGCATCTCTACCCGAGGTAAACCTTACCGTTTCGACCGAACGATACTCGGACAATACACTTACTGTGTTCTTAAAGAATGCTTGCGACACACCAGCAATGATGATAAGACTGAACCTTAAAACGGATGACGGCGAGCAGGTACTTCCGGTTGATTACTCGGACAACTACTTCCACCTTATGCCGGGCGAGGAATGCTTTGTCAACATAGAATGGAATAAGGCAGATGCAAGACAGAAGGTTCCGTTTGTGGAGATGACGGGATATAATGTAAAGCAACGTACTCTGAGGTGAAACAGAACAATTAAATGTATGATATACCTATAAAAAAGTAGCGGGGACCTTATGGTCTCCGCTACTTTTTTATAAGGTTTAGCTGTATTAGCTAATTATTATATTCTGCTGTTATTCAACCACCATCTTCTTAGGCAAAACAAGATTGAGAATTACGGCAAGAAGGAATACCACTGCCACGCAGTTTTCGGCAAACACTGTGCGTACTATCTCAGGGAAAATGGCGAACATACCTGTTGCCTGGGTAAAGCCAAGACCAACACTAAGCGACAAGCTAACAATAACCATATTGCGCTGAGAGAATCCAGCACGCGACATCATACCAAATCCAGCAAAGAGAATGCTGCCGAACATCATTATTGTACAACCGCCAAGAACTGCTTGAGGAATAGTGGTAAGAGCGGCACCAATAACTGGGAACACACCACCAATAATCATAACAACTGCTCCAACGCCAATGGTAAAGCGGTTTACAACACCTGATATGGCTGCAAGACCTACATTCTGACTGAACGATGTGATTGGGGTACAACCGAACAAACCAGAAACTGAACTTACGAAACCATCGCAACAAATAGCCGAGCCCATCTCCTTTGTTTCTGGGTCGCGCTTCAATGCACTATTGCAAAGGGCAGAAGTATCGCCTATTGTCTCGGTTGCCGATACAAGATATACAGCCACTACAGACAATATGGCACCTATATTAAACTCTGGTGTGAACGGGAGCAAACGTGGAAGAGCGATGATTGACTGACCCGACAAGCTATCGAAATTGACCATTCCCATAAAACAAGCCAACACATAGCCCACAACAAGACCTACAAGTACTGAGAGCGAACGAAGGAATCCCTTTGCAAAGACCTGGCAAAGAAGGCAAGCAAGAAGTGTAACAGAGCCTACAATCCAGTTGTTCATGCTACCAAAATCGGGTGCACCCATACCACCTGCAAACGAGTTGGCACCAATAGGCAAAAGAGAGAAACCAATAGCAGTAACAACAGTGGCCGACACAACATGCGGGATAAGCTTAATCCAATACTTGACAAAAAGTCCAAGCAATCCCTCAACAAGACCGCCTATAATAACGGCACCGATAAGTGTGCCCATACCATATGTTCCGGCAATGCCGATGGCGAGCGAAAGGAAGGTGAACGAGATGCCCATAACAATTGGCAAACGCGAGCCCACACGCCATACTGGGAACAACTGCACCAATGTTCCGATACCGGCTATCACCATACAGTTCTGTACGAGAGCGGCACTTACTGCACTATCCAGCCCAACGGCTGCGGCAAGAATCATGATTGGAGTGATGTTGCTGACGAACATTGCCAGCACGTGCTGTAAACCGAATGGGAGAGCTTTTCCCAATGGCACTCTACCGTCAAGTTGGTAGAGATTCTCAATAGAATTTTTCATTGCGTTTATGTAAATAATGATATTGTCGTCGCTTGAAACTATCTCCTCGAAAAGACAAAAATCCACTAGTTGCGCTTTTCGGCGACAAAGGTACAAAAAAAACCTGGTTATCATTCTAAACGTAGATTGAAACCAGGAAATTTAGTTTATCTTTATTTGCGAGAATTGACAGAGTGCAACCAAATACAAATAATGCAATATAGCATAGAAACAATGCTGATGGAATAAGGTATTAATGATTCCTCTATCAAAACCCATATGTTTGTTTGTGGACTTAAAGACAAGAATGCAAATAAGCCATCAAGCAATAACATTAGTATGGCATATGACAATAAAGCGGTAGCTAATATTTTTATTAATATTTTCATGCTATTGGTTCTCTTTGTTAATGAGATTCACGACAACCTTCACCATTACATCCTTCTCCTCTGTGCGGCTCTCGGCTATCATCAACGTTAGGGCAACGAGGGTGTTGTCGGCAATACGCTTGTGACCGTCTTCGGCATACAGCACATGGTTGTTGTTCAAGAACCAGAGGAAGAGCATTGCGGCTATGCGCTTATTGCCGTCGCTAAATGAGTGGTTCTTTACAACAAGGTATAACAGCATGGCTGCTTTTTCCTCAACAGAGGGATAGAGTTCTTCCCCACCAAAGGTTTGATAAATCTGTCCGATACTACTCTTGAACGAATCGTCCTTCTCGTTGGCAAACCATTGTGAGCCTCCAAACTTATCCTTTAAGGCATTGATAGCCTCCATCGCATTCTCATATGTGGCACGGAACGGCTCGTCCTTGGTTGTCTGCTGTATAGAAAGCGACTGATAGTCGTAATGGTCGAGCGTGTCGAGGGCATAAACATAGTCGGAGATAACGTTGAACAATCCGCTATATTCATCAGCCGTAACTTTTTCCCGCATACCAATGGCACGCCCCATCAAACGCACCACGTCCTTAAGCTCGTTGTAGCGGTCGAGCTTGAGTTGTTGGTTGATGACGTAGCCCTTGATGAGGTATTGTTTGAGAACAGAGTTAGCCCATTTTCGAAAAGCAACACCCTGTTTGCTTTTCACACGATAGCCAACAGATGTTATCATCTCAAGACTGAAATACTCTACCATTTGATCCTGAGTCATTCCCTCTACTCTACCATAATTCTTGGGTGTCGCAAGTTTTGCGACAACCGGTTCGCCCTCCAATTCTTCACGTAGAGCATTGTTTATATGTTTTGACACAGTTTTGTAATCACGGCCAAACAGTTCTGCCATTTGTTGTCTATTCAGCCACACAGTATCATTCTCTAACTTCACATTAAGTTGTACGCTTCCATCCTGCGAACGATATATTTCTATTGAATTGTTCATACTTATATTCTTTTTTATATAGTTAATATCAATCGTAAGAGTCAAAGTGCCACTTTTTTCTCTTTTAATACATTCTCCTTTCTGCCCAATCTCCTCTATCCAGATTTCTGTATCCAATAGCCTCGCTTATATGCTGCACCTGCACACATTCCGATCCATCGAGATCAGCAATGGTACGTGCAACTTTTAGTATACGGTTGTATGCACGTGCCGAGAGAGAGAACCTCTCCATTGCCATACGCAACTGGTTGATAGAAGCCTCATCAGGTTCGGCAAACTGATGTATCATACGTTCTGTCATTTGAGCATTGCAGTGGATGCCTTTAAAGTCCTTAAAACGTTCGGTCTGTATGTCTCGTGCCTTAATAACACGTTCGCGAATAACAGAACTTGATTCGCCTGGCTGCGCCTGCGATATATCCTTAAACGGCACGGGAGTTATCTCGCATTGGATGTCAATGCGGTCAAGTAACGGACCCGAAATCTTATTCATATATCGTTGTATCTGCCCAGGTGTGCAGCAACAATTATGGGTAGGGTCATTGTAATAGCCACACGGACACGGATTCATTGAGGCAATGAACATGAAGGAGCATGGAAACTCAACTGTGTATTTGGCACGTGATATTGTTATCTTATGGTCTTCGAGCGGTTGGCGTAACACTTCCAATGTTTGCTTATTAAACTCTGGCAACTCATCTGCAAAAAGAACTCCATTATGTGCCAAAGATATTTCGCCTGGCTGAGGATTGAAACCACCACCAACAAGCGCAACCTCACTAATAGTATGATGTGGAGCCCTGAACGGACGCTGCGATATAAGCGATGTGCCACGTTGCAGTTTGCCGGCAACACTATGTATCTGCGTTGTCTCTAAACTCTCGGAAAGCGATAGAGGAGGCAATATTGATGGAAGACGCTTTGCCATCATCGACTTGCCAGAACCAGGAGGGCCTACCATGATGAGGTTGTGACCACCAGCTGCAGCAACCTCTAATGCGCGTTTTACAGATTCCTGACCACGAACGTCGGCAAAGTCGAGTTCGTACTTATATTGTTTTTCGTAAAACTCGCGACGTGTATCAACAAATGTAGGTTCGTATTTTTCTGTACCAGAAAGAAGTTTAATGACATCTATAATGTTTTCCATGCCATATACGTCAAGGTTGTTCACAACAGCAGCCTCGCGCTCGTTCTGCTTTGGAACGATAAGGCCTTTATACTTCTCTGCCCTTGCCTTTATGGCAATTGGAAGTGCGCCTTTAATTGGTTGCAGCGTTCCATCAAGACTCAACTCACCCACCATCATATAGTCGCCCAATACTTCGCTCACAATGCCACCACTAGCCGCCAATATACCTATGGCTAATGGCAAGTCAAACGAACTGCCTTCCTTTCTTAAATCGGCAGGAGCAAGATTGATAGTTATATCGCCATGCGGAAACTTATAACCATTGAACTGCACAGCCGATGCAATACGGTCGCGTCCTTCCCTAACAGCAGTATCGCCCAGTCCAGTCATACGATACATTACACCAGGCACAATGTTCACCTCAACCGTAACAGTCGTAACGTCTAGGCCGTTAACAGCAGCAGAATAAGTTTTTACGAGCATGATAGTATATGGTTTTAAAGGTTAGTATATAAAGACAAAAGTAGTATTTTTGCTTGAAAATAACAACAAAATCGCAAAAAAACATATAATTGAATATATATTTTATACCCTTTCGGGTGCAATATGAAATATTTTTAGTATATTTGCACCCGAAAGGGTATAAATTAAATATAACTATTTAGAAATGGACTCACCTATAGCATCATTCGTAAAGGAGCGTCGCAAAATGTTCAACCTTACACAAATCGACCTTGCAGAGAAGTCGGGGGTAGGTTTAAGGTTTGTACGCGAACTGGAGCAAGGCAAACCCACTCTGCGTCTTGATAAAGTGAATCAAGTGCTGGCATTGTTCGGACATGAAGTAGGAGCAGTACCGGTAACAAATATACTTGTTAACAAAGAAACGTGTTGACCACAAACAAAGGAGACAGAATAATTATGAAGAGTGCCAAGATATACATGTACGAAAGATATGCCGGAATGCTGAAAGAGGACGAGAATGGTTTTTCGTTTGTATACGATCCCAGCTATCTGCAACAACCAGACGCTGAACCAATAAGCCTAAGTATGCCTCTGCGTAAGGAGCCTTATGAGGACAAGGTTCTGTTTCCTTTCTTCGACGGATTAATTCCAGAAGGTTGGCTACTCAATATTGCAGAGCGTAGTTGGAAGATAAACCAACGTGACCGCATGTCGCTGCTCCTTGCATGTTGCAAAGACTGTATCGGCGCTGTGAGCGTTGTACCTGAAGAAGAAATATAAAAAGCCTCAACTATGAATAAATGCCTATACTGCTATAAGCCATTAAAAGACGGGCAAACCGACTTTCATCCTGCATGCGCACGCAAGTTATTTGGCGTGAAAGAAGCTCCCACTTTACCCTATTGCCGCAGTCAAATATCCGATTTAGCCAAGCAGGTGGTACGTGCACAAACCACACTTACGGGTGTACAAGCAAAACTATCGCTCGATGTAAATCCTGGTGGACGTAACGAGCCAGACCGGTTTACCATAGTAGGACTATGGGGACGCTATATCCTCAAACCACAAACCGATGCATATCGAGCTTTGCCAGAACTGGAAGACCTTACTATGCATATGGCTGAGGCAGCCAAGATAGCTGTGGTGCCCCACTCGCTTATACGCTTTGCCGATGGCGAGCTCTGCTATATTACACGACGTATAGACCGCGACCGCAATGGTTATAAAATAGCAATGGAGGACATGTGCCAACTGTCAGAACGCCTTACAGAATACAAATATAAAGGTTCGTATGAGCAGATTGCAAAACTGATAAAGAAGTATTCTGCCACACCACAACTCGACCTTGTAAACTATTGGGAGGTGGTTGTATTCTCATGGATTACGGGCAATTCGGACATGCACCTAAAGAACTTTTCGCTTTACAAGACACCGCTCGGCTACACTCTCACCCCTGCTTACGACCTACTTTCTACTGCTATAGTGATGCCAGAAGATAAAGAGGAACTTGCGTTGACGCTCAACGGCAAAAAAGCTCGATTGAAACGCAGCGACTTTGAAAGGTCGATAATAGCATCAGGAGTTAACGATAAGGTTCTTGACAATATTGCCAAGAAATTCCGCAAAGCTCTAATAAAATGGGTTGCACTAATAGATGATTCTTTTCTGCCGGATGATTTTAAACGGCAGTACAAGCGACTAATTATTGGGAGAATGTTGCGACTGAAATAATATCAGCAAACCTCCACTTAAAGAACCTCAACAAAGATATACATCTTGTAGTTGGGGCATTTATGAATAAAAATAATTATCTTTGCAAAAAATAACAAAAGAAAATGGAAGAAGATTTCGACATACGACAGGAGCGGATGGCAAAGGGCGAAAAGGATTTTGAGAATGCCCTCCGTCCTCTACGATTCGGCGACTTCAGCGGACAGCAAAAGGTTGTAGACAACCTTGAGGTATTTGTAGAAGCAGCCAAGTATCGTGGCGAACCGCTCGACCACACTCTCTTGCATGGACCTCCAGGCCTTGGCAAGACAACACTTAGCAATATTATTGCCAACGAACTTGGCGTAGGATTCAAGATAACAAGTGGACCTGTACTAGACAAACCAGGCGACCTTGCAGGCATTCTTACCTCGCTAGAGCCTCGCGATGTACTATTCATAGACGAAATTCACCGATTATCCCCACTCGTGGAAGAGTATCTCTATTCGGCTATGGAGGATTATCGCATAGACATAATGATTGATAAAGGACCGTCGGCAAGATCTATACAGATAGACCTCAACCCATTCACACTGGTTGGCGCCACTACCCGAAGCGGACTGCTCACAGCTCCATTGCGAGCTCGTTTCGGCATTAACTTGCACCTCGAATACTACGGACCAGAGATGCTACAGAAGATTATAAAGCGATCGGCTATGATAATGAAGGTGCCAATAGACGACAATGCAGCTATTGAGATAGCCCGACGCTCGCGTGGCACGCCCCGTATAGCCAATGCCTTACTACGACGTGTACGCGACTTTGCTCAAGTGAAGGGCAACGGACATATAGACCGCGACATAGCACGACTCTCGCTATCAGCTCTCAATATCGACCAATACGGTCTTGACGAGATTGACAACAAGATTCTGCTAACTATTATAGACAAGTTTCATGGTGGTCCTGTTGGTGTCAGCACTATTGCCACAGCCATCGGCGAAGACACGGGCACAGTGGAAGAGGTATACGAACCTTACCTCATAATGGAGGGATTCATCAAGCGCACACCACGTGGACGCATGGTAACACCCCTTGCCTACCAGCATCTCGGCAGACCAATGATGTGCAATAATACCGCCGAACCAACATTGTTCGATTGATACACAATAAAGGCCAGCACACATAAGTTGCTACAAAATAAATTTAAATATCGGCTTGATATTCTTTAATTTAGCCTTTTTTCATTACTTTTGCAATTTTAAGAAACATCAAACAAGCAAGAATTAGAATAGATGTCAGCAATAGAAATACGCAAAGTGGAATCGCGCAGCGACCTGCGCACCTTCATAGAGTTTCATTACGACCTTTACGAAGGCAACGAATACGACGCTCCAAACCTCTATACCGACGAGGTGAACACCCTACGCAAAGACAAAAATGCCGCATTCGACTTCTGCGAGGCCGAATACTTCATTGCCTATAAGGATGGCAAGGTGGTGGGGCGTGTAGCAGCCATCATAAATAATAGTGCGAACGAAAAATGGCAACGCAAGGCTGTTCGCTTTGGCTGGATTGACTTCATCGATGATATCGAGGTGTCAAGAGCTCTGTTCAACGCTGTAGAAGACTATGGACGTTCGAAGGGTATGACAGAAATAATCGGTCCACTTGGATTCACCGATATGGATCCCGAAGGTATGCTTACCGCTGGATTTGATCAGCTTGGCACACAGGCTACTATCTACAACTATCCATACTATCCCAAGCATATGGAGAGCCTTGGTGGTTGGGAAAAAGATAACGACTATGTGGAGTACAAGCTCTATGTGCCAGAGCAGATTCCCGAGAAGTATGCTAAGGTAGCTCAGATGATTCAGAAGCGTTACAACCTGCACATCAAGAAGATTAAGAAAGACGAGATTTTCGGCGAGAACGGATATGGTCAGAAGATATTCGAGGTTATCAATGCCACCTTCGGTCATCTATACGGATACTCAACGCTTACGCAACGACAAATCGACCAATACGTCAAGATGTATCTGCCTATGGTAGATCTAAGCCTCGTGTCGCTCATCGAGGATTGGAATACGCCTGACCACAAGCTTATCGGCGTGGGCATAACGCTACCTTCGCTTACGCGCGCTTTGCAGAAGTGTCGCAAGGGTCGACTCTTCCCCTTTGGATGGGTTCATATCCTGCGTGCTTTGAAGCGTCATAAAACCAACATCGTGGACCTGTTGCTCGTGGGCATCCTGCCCGAGTATCGTCCAAAGGGTGCCAATGCTCTACTCTTCTACGACCTCATACCGCGCTATCAGAAGTACGGCTTCGAATGGGGCGAAACCCATGTTGAGATGGAGACCAACGAGAAGGTGCAAGGGCAATGGCAGTATCTTGAGCGAGAGTGTCACAAGCGCCGCCGCTGTTACAAAAAGAACATTAAGTAAAAATGGAAGAACAAAACATTCAACCCACAGTCCAATACACCGACGACAACATCCGCCACCTGTCCGACATGGAGCATGTGCGTACCCGTCCTGGTATGTACATTGGTCGTTTGGGTGATGGAAACTTGCCCGAGGACGGCATTTACGTGCTGCTTAAGGAGGTAATCGACAACTCTATCGACGAGTTTAAGATGAATGCCGGACGCCGCATAGAGGTCGACATCGACGAGCGTCTACGCGTGTCTGTGCGTGATTACGGACGCGGCATACCTCAAGGCAAACTCGTTGAGGCTGTTTCCGTGCTCAACACAGGCGGCAAGTACGACTCCAAGGCATTCAAGAAAAGTGTCGGTCTGAACGGTGTTGGTGTTAAGGCTGTAAACGCTCTATCCGCCCACTTCGAAGTAAAGTCGTACAGAGACGGCAAGGTTAGGGCGTTGAAGTTTGAAAAAGGCAACCTTACAGACGACCAAACTACTAATACAGAAGACGAGAACGGTACATACATATTCTTTGAACCAGACCCTACTCTGTTCATAGGCTACTCGTTCCACGATGACATTGTAGAAACGATGCTCCGTAATTACACCTATCTTAATACGGGGCTCACAATCATGTATAACGGTCATCGTATACTCTCACGCAACGGTCTTGCCGACTTGCTGACTGACACTATGACCACCGACCCGCTCTACCCCATCATACACGTTAAAGGCGAGGACATCGAAATTGCCTTTACACATACCAACCAGTATGGCGAGGAGTATCATTCGTTTGTCAACGGTCAGCACACCACTCAGGGTGGCACACACCAAAGCGCCTTTAAAGAACACATAGCACGCACCATAAAGGAGTTTTTCGGCAAGAACTACGAGTTCACCGATATACGTAATGGACTTGTGGCTGCCATTGCCATTAACGTGGAGGAACCAATGTTTGAGAGTCAGACCAAGATTAAGCTCGGCTCTTTGCAGATGTCTCCGGGCGGCGAAAGCATCAACAAATATGTTGGCGACTTTGTAAAACTTGAGGTTGACAATTTCTTGCATATACATGCCGATGTGGCTGAGGTTATGCAACAAAAGATAACAGAGAGTGAGCGCGAACGCAAGGCCATGGCTGGCGTAACTAAGCTAGCTCGCGAGCGTGCCAAAAAGGCAAACCTTCACAACCGCAAGTTGCGTGATTGCCGCATACACTACTCTGACACAAAGAACGACCGCAAGGAAGAATCATCAATATTTATAACTGAGGGCGACTCGGCGAGTGGTTCTATCACAAAGAGTAGAGATGTCAATACTCAAGCGGTTTTCTCGCTACGAGGCAAGCCGCTCAACTCGTATGGTCTTACAAAGAAGGTCGTTTACGAGAATGAGGAATTCAATCTGCTACAAGCGGCCCTTGATATAGAGGAAGGCCTCGACACGCTGCGTTACAACAAGGTTATCGTGGCAACAGATGCCGATGTCGATGGCATGCACATACGCTTGCTCATCATAACCTTCTTTCTACAATTCTTCCCCGACCTCATAAAGAAGGGTCACGTCTTTGTGTTGCAGACACCTCTGTTCCGTGTACGCAATCGCCGTACCAAAATACGCAACAAGGCTGTTATAGCCGCTGCAGACGAACGTCTTACGGGCAAGGAGAAAAAGAGCGACTTTATTACTCGCTACTGTTATAGCGAAGACGAACGTCTAAAGGCTATCAAAGACCTCGGTCCTGACCCTGAGATTACCCGATTCAAAGGTCTTGGCGAAATTTCGCCAGACGAGTTTGTCCACTTTATAGGTCCAGACATGCGCCTCGAACAGGTAACACTACACAAGAACGACCAGGTGCAAAAACTTCTTGAATACTACATGGGAAAGAATACCATGGAGCGTCAAAACTTCATCATAGACAATCTGGTGGTGGAGGAAGATTTGCCAGAGGAGAATGTAATAGAAGAGTAGTAAGTAGATGTGGTTGATTTGCTTGGCATTCCTACAAAACAACCACACCTACAAAACCTACCACACCACCATAAAAACCAAAGAAATCAATGAAAAAAATCAGTCTAATAGTCCCCTTACTATTTGTTGCCTGCATCCTCTTAGCTCAAAGGAGCAACCCTCTACGCAAGCTGCAAATAGCCGAAATGGCCATTTCACAACTATATGTCGACACAGTTGACCAACAGAAACTGGCAGAAGAAGGAATAAGAGGGATGCTCAAGTCTCTCGATCCCCACTCTACCTACACCACAGCCAAAGAGACAAAGGCTATGAACGAACCGCTTGAAGGCTCGTTCGACGGCATAGGCGTGCAATTTAACATGGTGGAAGATACACTACTCATCATACAGCCTGTATCCAAAGGTCCATCCGAAAAAGTAGGCATACTTGCCGGCGACCGCATCATTACCGTCAACGACACAACCATTGCTGGTGTCAAAATGCAACGCTCCGACATAATGCAGCGTCTACGCGGACGACGTGGTACAAAGGTAAAACTCGGCATAAAACGCCGCGATGTCAACGAACTGCTATACTTTACAGTTACACGTGGCAAGATACCCGTACACACACTTGATGCCTATTATATGATTCGACCACATCTCGGGTATATCCGTATTGGATCATTCGGCGCAACAACTTACGGCGAGTTTATGCAAGCTGTCGATTCGCTTCGCCGTATTGGGATGCACGATATCATCATCGACCTGCAAGATAACGGAGGAGGATTTCTACAAGCTGCTGCCAAGATAACAGAAGAATTTCTGCAGAAGAACGACCTTATTGTATATACAGAAGGTAGGGCTCAGAACAGACGCAACTACCGTGCTGACGGCAACGGAAGTCTGCGCAAAGGCAAAGTTTACGTGCTTATCAACGAGTATTCAGCATCGGCTGCCGAAATTCTTACAGGTGCCTTGCAGGACCAAGACCGTGCAACAGTCATAGGCCGGCGCTCCTTTGGTAAAGGACTCGTTCAACGCCCCATCGAGTTTGATGATGGCTCAATGATTCGTCTTACCATAGCCCACTACTACACACCATCAGGCAGATGTATTCAGAAGCCATATGCCAAAGGCGACCGCGAGGACTATGCCATGGACATAGAGAAGCGCTTTAAAAATGGCGAGTTATATTCGGCCGACTCTATCCACTTTGCCGACTCGCTGAAATACCAAACTCTGCGACGTCATCGCACAGTATATGGAGGTGGCGGCATCATGCCCGACGAGTTTGTACCATTAGACACCACACAGTTTACAAAGCTCCACCGACAGATTGTGGCACGCTCGCTCATCATCAACGCCACCTTGCGTTATGTAGACCAGCATCGTACAGAGCTCAAGAGTCGTTACACAAACTTTGACGACTACCTTGCCAACTACAAAGTGCCGCAGGCCATGATAGACAGTATCTTTGCCGAGGCGGAGCGCCTTAAGCTCAAGCCATGCACAAAGGAGGAACGCGACAAGACGCTGCCTATGCTTACCTTGCAACTCAAGGCTTTGATAGCACGCGACATCTGGGATATGAACGAGTACTATCGAATCATGAACGAGAGCAACCGCATCGTGGCGAAGGCTGTAGAGATTGCCGGCAAGTAGAGCCACATCCATACCCAATACACCCTCCATATTATCCTTATAAATATCCTATTTAGCCCAAAGCGGAAACTTTTAACGTATAAATAGTTTCCGCTTTGGGCTTTTTTATATATCTTTGCACTTTTAGTAATGCAAACTTTAGGCTATCTATCTGATAGTAAGAAAGAAATAAGTGTTGTTTATAGGATAAACAATAAAGAATATGATGTATGTAAGTAGAAAATTGCGCTGGGTGGCATTGGCTGCCGTGCTCGGTTTAAGTGTTCCCGTCATCGCCAACGGCGATGGCAAGTTTGTTCCTTTTAAATATGGCAATTTCGATACCTGGGTAACACGTCAGATACACGAATCGGCTGTAATTGGAGGCAAGACCAAGACCCTCTACGAGATAGGTCCTAACCGCGCGCTCAAAGGCAACAATCCCTACACCAATCTTGGAGGTTCGCCTTGGGGTACCAGCAATGTCATGGCAAAGGTCATGGGCATTGTGAAGACCAACAACTCGGTATACCGCGACAACCGCGGCTCGGGCCATTGTGTAAAGATGACTACACATATCGAGACCTGCAAGGTGCTTGGTATGATGAACATCAAGGTGCTTGCGGCAGGCAGCATCTTCCTCGGCGACATGAAGGAACCTATAACTGGAACTAAGGAAGGACCCAAAGCCCTTAACTGGGGCATACCCTTCACGCATCGTCCAAAGGCTCTGCGCTTCGACTATCGTGTGCAAGTGCCGGGCAACAAGAACCGCATACGACAGAACGGATTTTCAAAAGCCACCACAGTTGCAGGTCCCGACTACTGCATAGCCGTACTCTATCTGCAACGACGACACGAGGATGCAGCCGGCCACATAACGGCGCAACGTGTAGGCACCATGGTTGTAAAATATGGCGCATCTACCAACGGATGGGTCAACGGCGCCACTTACGAAATTCATTACGGCAACATCACCCACCAACCATTCTACGATGCTGCGACAATGGGCTTGCGCTCTACCGACTATGCCCGCAACTCCAAGGGACAAAGCGTAATTGTGCACGAGACGGGATGGGCCTCAGCAGATGCCGTGCCTACACACATTCTATTGCAGTTCTCGTCAAGTCATGGCGGGGCCTATGTTGGGACAGTAGGAAATACGTTGTGGGTTGATAATGTAGGATTGGTTTATTAAAAAATAAACATTAAAAGCCATACAATACAGTTGATTTTAATAACTGAGTAATATAATATACAATATGAAACTTCGCCCCATACTACTTGTCGGCATGTTATTCGTCTTTCTACACATAAGCGCCGTAGAAAAAGCCGATACCATCAGACGCCACGGTTTTATAACCCGACTGCTCGACTACTTTAACGATGCCAACAAGGAGAAGAAGGACAAGCGGTTCGACTTCAGCATCATAGGCGGACCCCACTACAGCACCGACACCAAGCTCGGATTAGGCTTGGTGGCTGCCGGACTGTACCGTTCCGACCCCAACGACACCCTGCAGCCGCCCAGCAACGTGTCGCTCTTCGGCGATGTGTCGACAGTAGGCTTCTATATGCTTGGCGTGTCGGGCACGCATATCTTCCCCGGCGACCGCCAACGCATCGACTATACCACCTACTTCTACTCCTTTCCGTGCTACTATTGGGGCATGGGCTACGACATGGGCAACAACAACGACAACAAGAGTGAGATGAAGGACTGGCAGGCGCAGATGAAGGCGAGCTGGCTGTTTGCCACTGCCAACGACCTCTTTATCGGTCCAACCATTACCTTCGACTATATACACGGCAGCCAGATAGAGCGTCCAGAACTGCTTAATGGGCAGCGTGCTACAACATATAACATAGGTGCTGGTTTTACTTTGTTGTACGACACCCGCGACAACCTTACAGCACCAAAGCGTGGCGTATATCTATCGTTGCAGCAACTATTTAGACCCCGATTTATGGGCAACAAGTATGCCTTCAGCACAACCGACCTGCACACAAGCGGATACGTACCCTTGTGGAAGGGAGCAACCCTTGCTGCCGACTTCCGCACGCTGCTCAACTTTGGCAATCCATCGTGGGCAATGATGGCGTTGCTTGGCGACAGCTACTCGATGCGAGGCTACTACGAGGGCCGCTATCGCGACAAGCATAAGATAGAGACGCAAATAGAGCTGCGCCAGCATATATGGCGACGCAACGGTATCGTGCTTTGGGCAGGAGCCGGAACCGTATTTCCTAAGTTCTCGGAGATGCGCATGAGCCACGTTCTGCCCAACTACGGACTGGGCTACCGCTGGGAATTCAAGAAGAACGTAAACGTACGCCTCGACTATGGATTCGGCAAAGCCGGACAGAGTAGCTTTATATTCAATATCAACGAGGCTTTCTGATATTCGAGTAGACAAGTGGACAAGCAGACGAGCAGACTCGTCAACAATTATAAGAATAAACTAACTTTATAAATATGGAACTAAACAAGAACCTAATCGTGGCAATGCTCGCGACGGGCATTAGTGCAAACACATTTGCAGCCAACGATTCAACAAACCCTGAATCTGTTGAAACACGCCGCGACACGCTCAAGCTTAGCGAGATTGTGGTAGTGGGTTACGGCAAGATGCGCCGCAAGGACATCACCAGTTCGATAACCACCATCCAGTCGTCAGACCTCAATCAGGGTGTCTACACCTCGCCGGCACAGCTGTTGCAGGGCAAGGTACCGGGTCTAACTGTATCGAATAGTGGCGACCCCAATGCCGCTCCAAGCATTACACTACGTGGCGCGTCTACCTTGCGCACCGGTGCAGCCATGGAGCCTTACTATATAGTCGACGGTGTTCCAGGCGTCGACCTCTCTCTTGTAGCTACCGACGACATCGAGTCGATAGACATTCTGCGTGATGCCACAGCCACAGCCATCTACGGTTCGAAGGCTGCCAACGGCGTTATAATCGTAACCACAAAGCACGGACATGCTGGCACAGCCCGTGTAACCTACAACGGCTACATGGCTGTAGAGTCGGTATCTAAGAACCTCGACCTTGCATCGGCTGCCGACCTGCGTGCCTATGCCGCAAACAACGGCTTTGAGCTTACCAACGATATGGGAGCCAACGTCGATTGGCAGAAGGAGGTACAGCGCACCGGTATATCCCACAACCACAACCTTGCCGTGTCGGGTGGCAACGCCCGCTCGGGATATAACGTGTCGCTCAACTATCTCAACCACGAGGGTATAATACGCTCGTCAGAGATGGAGCGATTCGGAGCACGTGCTCTTGCCCACTCAAAGGTGCTTAAAGACCACTTGCAACTGTCGTTGGGTGTAAATGCAAGCCAGACAACAAAGAAGGGCATCGAGGCTCAGGAGCAAGGCATCAGCGTTACCGACGCTATGGTTTACTATTCGCCATGCCAGGCTGTACGCAACGACGACGGCACATGGACCGAATCGACAAGCACCACCCAATACTACAACCCGCTGTCGATGATAAACGAGGACACCCGACAGACCGTATACCGACGTATGCAACTCACGGGTAAGGCCGACCTCAACCTGCTTAAGGACCTTACATGGACCGCCCAGTACTCGTATATGTACGACCAGAATGTGCTCTCCGAGTATCATTCTACAAAGTCGCAGATTGTTAAGAACAACGGCCAGGCAACACGCTCTACATACATGAACAACAAAGAGGTGTTTGAGACTTTTGCCAACTACAACCACAGTTTCCCCGGATACCACCGTGTGGGCGCCATGATAGGCTATTCGTGGGAGCAGACTAACCAGGACGACGGCTTCGGCTTGACGGTCAAGGATTTCTACAACGATGCCGTTAAGTACTACAACCTTTCGTATGCCAACAAGATTGACGGCATGGATGGTGTGGAGAGCGGAGCCGAATCTACCCTCCGTATGATTTCGTTCTACGGTCGTCTAAACTACTCTTATGCCTCACGCTATAACTTCCAAGCCACGCTGCGCCGCGATGGCTCATCAGCATTCGGCAAGAACAACCGTTGGGCTACATTCCCGTCGGTATCAGCAGCATGGCGTATAGGCGAGGAAGAGTTCATTCGCAACCTCGGCATCTTCTCCGACCTTAAGCTGCGTGTGGGTTATGGCGTATCGGGCAACTCACTCGGCTTTGACGCCTACTCGGCACGACGTACCTACGGAGTGTCTGGATGGTTCCAGTATACCGACGAAAACGGCGTTACAACCGACAAGCACACGCTTGCCGCTACCAACAACGCCAACCCCGACCTGAAGTGGGAGCGTACCGGAATGTTCAACATCGGCGTAGACTTTGGTTTCTTCAACTCACGCCTTACGGGTACTATCGAGTATTACGACAAGCGCACATCCGACCTTATCTACTATTATCCGGTGTCGACCAACCGCTATCCCTATGGCACTATGACGGCCAATGTGGGCGACATCTCCAACCGAGGCATAGAGCTTACCATTAACGCCATACCCGTACAGAACGATGACTGGCAATGGACTACAACCCTCAACCTCTCGCACAACCGCAACCGTGTTGAGAAACTGTCTAACGCTGCCTTCTCGGTTAAGTACCAAGACCTTGGCTATCCTTGGATTGCTGGCAACACCAATGTGGCTGTACAGCGTCTTATGGAGGGCTGCCCGATAGGCCAGTTCTATACATACGAATTTGCCGGACACGACGAGAACGGCATCTCGCAATTCTGGGTACACGATCCCGCAACCGGCAAGCGTACCGGCGAGAAAACAATCAAGCCCGAAGATACCGACCGTACCAAGACGGGGTCGGCTCAGCCAAAGCTTACATTAGGTTGGACCAATAACCTATCGTACAAGAACTGGACACTCAACCTTTTCTTCCAGGGTATGTTCGGCAACAAAATATTCAACGCTCTGCGTGCCCAGTACAACAGCGTTACATTGATAAAACAAGGCAAGAACGTGCTACGCGAGGCTCTTACAAACCAAAACTACGGCGACGTCAACTCGCAGTCGCCCTCCGACCGCTATATCGAGAACGGCTCGTTTATGCGCCTTTCGTCTATGACTCTGAGTTACAACTTCGGCAAGCTTAAGGGTTGGGTAGACAATCTCTCTGTATATGCCACATGCAACAACGTGTTTACGCTTACCTCTTACAAGGGTGCCGACCCTGAGGTGTCGCTTGGCGGACTTACCCCAGGCATCGACTGGCGTAAGGATTACTATCCACACACACGCACATTCATGTTTGGCATGAAGGTTAGTTTCTAATAAAACCCTAAACAGATTAAAAGCAATGAATAAGTCAATAATATACGCGTTGGCATCATCGGCACTTGTGGTTGCCACAAGCTGTACCGACCTTGATGTAGACGTAAAGTCGAAATATACCGAATACCCCACCGAGTCGGAGATAGCGCTTGAGGCTAAAATGTCCGACGTATACTATGCCTTCCGCACACAGTTGGGCAACAACTACAATCGCACGCAGACCTTTGCATCAGACGAGGCAGCAGGCATAAGCTTTGACGGCGACTACTACGACAGCGCCGAGAACGTAAACCCAACCTTGCACAACTTCAACCCCGAGAACAAGCCACTAAACTATTGGGCCGACCTTGCCTCGGGCATAACCAAGTGCAACCAGTTTATAGACGACCTTGCCGGCAACAACAGCAAGGCTATGCAGATAGCGCAGGCGCGCACCATGCGTGCCTTCTACCACTTCATTCTTATGGACAGCTTCGGCGACGTACCCGTGCTCGACCGTGTGCCCGACGATGGCGAGGCTGTAGAGCGTAAGCCACGTGCCGAGGTGGCTGCCTTCATAGAGAAGGAGCTTAAAGAGTGCTTGCCACTACTGTCCGACAAGAACAACGCTGCAACCTACGGCAAGCCTAACCGTTGGATGGCTGAGGCTCTGCTGGTGAAGCTATACATCAACTGGGGTGTGTACACATGCGCCAATGTAGCCGACTATGATGCTGCAACTTCCGTCAACAACAAGCTCGACGAGTGTGTGGCTATGTGCGATGACATCATCAAGAGCCATCTGTTTAATCTTGACGATGCCTACCGTAAGAAGTTCCTCTACAACAACGGAGTACACATCAAGGACTTTATCTATGCCATGCCATACGATAAGGTAAGCGCACAGGGACTGAAGTACGGCCAATATCGCACCTTCCGCAAGGTGGATGGCGGCGACTCTATGGGCTATCTTGGCGGCAAGATGAACAAGTCGTGTGCTGGTATATGTGCCATGAACGAAGAGTTTGCCAACCTCTTTACTCTACCCGGCGACGACCGCAACGACATAATCCTTGGTGCCACAACCGACGGCAAGGTGTTCATTCACGACGCCCTTACCGGCGAGCCTACTGCCAATCCGTATATATACAAGGGCGAGCAGCTGGTGCTCTCTAAGAAGATACAGCTTAAGGACGACAGCGAGACAGCCCGCCAACAGCTCGACTGCGGCGCAACACCTAAGGGTTGGAGCCAAGGTTACCGTTCGTTGAAGTTCTATCCCAACCCCAATGAGTATGCCGCATACGAACGCAACCAGAGCAACGACGTGCCTATCTTCCGCTATGCCGACATCATCCTTACCAAGGCAGAGGCTCTGCTGCGTGGCGCACAGCAAACCAACGACGACACACCACAGTCGCTTCTCAACCAGATACGCAGCTATGTGCACGCTCCGCAGTTTATTGGCACACCTACATTGCTGGACATCCTCGACGAGCGTGGCCGCGAGTTTGTAGACGAAAACTGGCGTCGCAACGACATGATACGTTTCGGAACATTCGAGAACGAGTACGGATTCCACCGCAAGGGATTCCCTGGCGCACGCTTCGACAAGTCGTGCCGCATCCTCCCCGTGCCTAAGGCTATAATGCAAGAGAATAAGAACTGGAAACAAAACGAAGGTTATTAATAAAGGGAGTTAACGGAAGTTAGCAGAAGTTATTAGGAGTTATTGGAAGTTATTGGGAGTTATTAGACAATAGCTTTATTGTTTAAACAATATAACATATGTCCGTTCGCTCGGCTTTGCCGCTTGCCTAAGCAAGAACTTCACGAGCAAAGCGAGTTATCTTCCTATAACTCCCAATAACTTCCTATAACTCCCGCTAACTCCTAATAACTTCCAATAACTCCCAATAACTCCCTTTTTTATGCAATATATTCTTTCACCCCTCTTCCTTTACTTCTACACCATCCTTGGACTGCTTGTGCCCAACGTAGCCCTTTGCTTTACCGAGCAAATGCCGTTGACGGCATGCGTAGCCAATGTCTTTTTGCCCTTGTTTGCCTATTCGTTGTTGATGTCTATGTCGGCAAAGACAGGACGTCAGGTGTGGATACTCTTCTTGTTGGTGTTCTTCGCTGCCTTCCAGATGGTGCTGATATATCTGTATGGCAGCGGAGTAATAGCTGTGGATATGTTCCTCAACCTGCTCACCACCAATCCTGGTGAGGCAATGGAGCTGCTTGACAATCTTGTGCCGGCAGTAGCCGGAGTCTTCATACTGTATCTACCGCTGCTCGTGATAGCCGCCATTCAGTGGACCAAACACATCATGTTGGACGATAAGTTCAGGCATACGGCACGCCGCCTGTCGCTTATAGGCATCCTCGTTTTTGCCACCCTTACCAAGCTGTGCTACTACCAGTATCCTGAGGGCAATGAGAAGGATGGCAAGTTTGAGTATCGTCTGTCGGACAATATGTACCCCGTCAACGTGTTCTACAACCTCGGTCTTGCCGTAAAGGAGAGTTGGCGGTCGGCACATTATCAGCAGAATGTGGCTGGATTCAGGTTTAATGCCCGTCCTACACACGCCAAGGATTCTGCCGAGGTGTATGTGCTGGTAATAGGCGAAACTGCCCGCTCTGCCAATTTTCAGCTTTACGGATATCAGCGCCCCACCAATCCACAGCTGATGAAGACCCAGGGACTTATTGTGTTCCGTAACGTGCGGTCGCAGTCGAACACCACACACAAGAGTGTGCCAATGCTTCTGTCTGCCGCCACAGCCGAGGACCACGACCGTCTGTACAACGAGAAGGGATTGATAGCCGCCTTCAGAGAGGCTGGGTTCCACACCGTATTCTTGTCTAATCAGCGCCGCAACCACTCATATATCGACTTCCTTGGCAGCGAAGCCAACTATTGCCACTTTATACGCGACGACTATGCTGGCGATAATGAGGACGATAAATACAGCGACGAGCTGTTGCTGCCGTACGTACAACGAGTGCTGGACGAGCGCCACAACAAGCTGCTCGTAGTGCTGCACACATACGGTTCCCACTTCAACTATCGCGACCGATATGCCCAAAGCAATGCCCGCTTTCTGCCCGACACACCTACAGAGGCAAAGGCAAAGAACCGACCGCAGCTGCTCAACGCCTACGACAACACCATATTGCAGACCGACCGCATACTTGCCAAGCTCATAGGCATGCTTCGCGAGCAGGGTTGTGCCTCTACCTTGATGTACACATCCGACCACGGCGAGAACATCTTTGACGACCATCGCCGCTTGTTCCTACATGCCTCGCCACGTCCGTCGCAATACGACACCGATGTGCCGCTGATTGTGTGGACATCAAAGACATATGCCACGCAGCACCCTATAGAGTTTAGGGCCATGCTTGGCAACCGAAATAAGGGTGTGCAGAGCAATGCCTCCGTATTCCCAACGCTGCTTGGTTTGGCAGGTATTGAGACCCGTGCACGTGTCGACAGCCTCTCGCTCACCAACCCACGTTATCGTCTTGGCACACGCCATTACCTCAACGACCATAACCATGCTGTGCCCTTGGTGATGTATGGCATCAAGTAGAAAGGCTGTACCTCTACAAATAATATTCTTTTGGGGGCATGATGTTCCAGTTATTCCAGTTATTCCAGTTATTCCAAATAGAGTATCCACATGTAACACTCTTTTCTATAGACTATATAATTAATTGATTATTAAGTAGTTATATATATAAAGAAAGAGGATTGGAATGTAGAAAACAATAATTGGAATAACTGGAATTGGAATACGCCACCTTTATCTAAATGGCTAATTATCAACAACTTACAGTTACAACGATTACAGAATACATATATAATATCAGCCAAAAACACATCTATAAAGACGCAAAAAGCCGCAAAATTCACATAAAACGTGCTTGATTTTGCTCTCGTAAGCATAAAAAGGCATTAGTAAAACCATTATACTTTAACTTTACTTATACTTGACGCACACGTTAGTAGCGCAAAATAGAAGCTTCTCTATCTGATTTGAAAGGAAACTGGCAGACAACGAGCTGATTTAAACAGCAGAAAGCCTAAAAATCGATTGCTCGAATAGACTTAATTGAAACAATCAAAAGGCTTCACAAGAGATTATATAGTAGCGGAGGTCTCCGGCCTCCGCACCAATCAATGATACAAACTCTATTATTAGTAATGATGATGATTTGTATTCGACTTGGTGCTGCGGAGGCCGGAGACCTCCGCTACTTATAAGTTCATAATTGTATCGCTCCATATTCCGGATGAACCTTATATAATAGGCTCACAAGGCTAATCGAAAGACGTCACAAGGCTAATCGAAAGACGTCACGAGGCTAATCGAAACAACAGAAGCGAATAGTCGCACAAAACCTTATATAATTCCATCTACCCGATTCGCTTATTTTTCCTGTATATTTGCATTTGTTTTCAATTTTTATTTATACCTTTGCGACCTATTTTTAACATTATCTATAAAACAACCACTTTTATATTCACAAGAAAAAGGTAACAGCCCCTCATCTACAATGGAGATGAGCATCAACGGCAACATTGTACGCCTTACCACAACCTACTCGCAGACGGGCATTACAATATCTACAAGCGGCATCAACGCCGACGTATTGAAGTATCTGCGCAATACTTACAACGACGGTCTTACATTCGAGATAACAAGCTACTTCAACACCAAGCGCGTGGATGCCGACGGCAATACAGTATGTGACACGTGAGGAGCTACAGGCTATGCTCAACCGCACAACCATCTCGTTCACCAATACACCAGCGTTCTACCTCAATGCCTTCGGCGTGCTTAAGGATACGCAGACAGTTAATCCTAACGACTGCTTCGTAACTCCTGCCAATACAGCCCTCTTCGGCAACCGTAAGGAGGATGCACCCGAGCATGGCTCTACATCACATCTGTATATTTGGGAGCGCAAGTAAAGCGTAACGCAACAATAAACAACTAACGGCAAAACGTAATAGCACAATAAACAACTAACGGCAATTACACGGATATAGTTCGTGTGATTGCCGTTAATTGTTTTTATTTTTCCCTCTTCATGCTATGGTATCCAAACCTGCACCTCAAGCAATCCTTTCGTTCGCAGTAGCGTGTGTGCAGCTGTATAAGCGCCTGTGTGTCGGCAGCATTGTCGGCTGTTATGCCACACTCTTGCCAAAGGCGTATATGTGTGTTGTCCTCGGGAGGCAACGATTCGAGTATATCGGCGGCACGCTTAACAAGCAGCTCGTCCTGCCGATGGCAGCCATAGGCATGCAGCATAGGCACCACGGCATTAACGATGAGGATGTCAATGGAAGCGGCAGACAAATGTTTGGCACAATCGCGGCTCTCATTACCGAAGGTGTAATGTGTCCGCCAATATTCGGAAGTCTCCGTTCGTAGTCTTTTGCGTATGTCGTCTATATTTTGACACGTGGTGATGTTGGCCAGTTCGGCACGTCGCGAGCAATAGAGCTGGGCCAGTTGCGACAATCTGATGTACGGGAAGTTCTGCGGACGCAGACGTAGGAAGCGCCACGTCTGCCGAGGCATGGCAGAAAGGTTAAACTTATGCGCAAGATAATTCCACTCGGTTTGCAGTCTCTTAAAGTAGGCATCGGCTGTAGCTGCTGTCCGTTGACGCTCGTTCATGGTCGTGGTGTCGAGCAATCCGGCAGAGCCTATAAACAGAGCCTCAACCTGAAAAGGATCGTCGCGATGATGAGCCACCTGCATAAACGGCAACCGTGCAGCCCATTGCTCAAATGCCTCGCTGTTGACTCCAAACCCAAAGCTGCGTGCTATGGTGGCAAAGAAAGCCTGTTCCCAAGAGCCACCAGCCATCTCTACACGTTGGTTTATGGCTTCGCACTTGTCGGCAAGGCGCTCGGCGCCAAGCACACTCATCCACGAATGTATAATAAGTTTAGGCAACTGCATAACTGTGTCGCGGCACGGCGGATAACGATCGGCAGCCAACAGACGGCGGTAGTTGTTGAGCACATACTTAGGAACCTTTAGCTCCATCTGTGGCGGATGCGTCCCGTCCATGGTCTGCACATCGGCATCTATTACCGACGCCACATGCAACACCACATTGTTGTAGGCAGGATCTTGGTCGTGCTGATGCAGCACCCAGTCGGCCGAGCGTTCGTGTATCTCTACATTGCCCACCCACAACGTGCCGCCGATGCGCAGTTTGGCATTAAAAAAGTCGGGACCTGCATGTGTGTTGTGCAATCCAGGGTCTATCACCTCCACCGTGCGTCCATCGGTAGTGTGCATCTCGTGCAATGGCAGTATGCGGTGTTTCCAAATGTAATGGAGTAGTTGTTCCATAATAATGCAATATAGGTTAGTTAGGCTTAAATAAAGAATAAGCAAGGTTAAATCAAACAGCACACCCCAATAGGAGCGTGCTGTTTGATTTTTGTTTGGCATACGCCAATATACTTATTAATAAACAGTCTTTGGCGACAGTCTGAACTTGAAGGTGTAGTCCTTGTATTCCACACGGTGTCCCTTGCGTGCTCGTCCGTCGGCATCCCAGCTGTTTACACCACCTACGCCCTGCTGAAGAAGGTCGATAAAGAGATTGGTGTACTTCGACTTCTCAACCGACTGCGAGTGGCGCTGGTGCTTCTCCTCGCCCTCATCCAACGATAGTAGATCGTAATGCAGAGCAGAAGCCGAGAACATCTTGTCGCTCTCAACACGGAATCCGAAGCCGCCTTCGTCTGTCTGGTTCCACCAACGAAGGTCGCTCATAGTACCTGTTTCCTGAGGACGTACATAGGGGAAGAACAACTTGTCGGCAGAAGATTTGTATATACCAACGTTCTGAGATAGCTTGCGGTCAGAGTAGTTCTCTACCGGTCCGCGTCCGTTCCACTGGCATTGGTCCATATTGTAAGGCAGATTCATCACCATACCGAAGCGCAACATACCGGAAACCTTGGCACCAGGAGTGGTCTTTAGCTGCTGTGTAATGGTGAGTGCGCCATTCTCCTCGGCCTGGTAGACAAGTGTGAGGGTCGACTTAACTGTAGGCATATCGTATACTGCAGTAACGGTCTTGGCCTTCTTGTCGGCAGAGATAGAGCGTAGGTTTAGCTCAGGTGTGCGCCAAGCCTTTAGCTCCTTCTGCGACTGGGCACCCATATCGTTGTCGGTTACGGCACGCCAGAAGTTTGGCTTTAGCGAGCCACCCTCGCCAAGAAGCGACTTGCCACCAACCATATACTTAGACATGAATCCGGTCTGACGGTCGAACTGCACCTCGAAGTTCTCGGCAGCAAGTGTTATCTGCGGCTGCTTCTTCTTGTCGGTAAGTTTAACAGCCTTGGTCTTTACTGGATTAACAGCAAGGTCGGAGCCAGCAAACTCGCGTATAGGCAACTGCTGATGAGCCACAATGTCGCCCGCCTTAAGCAGTCCCTCGTCCTTCTTAAGACGGAATTCGATGTTGAGCATCACATCCTTCTGGTCCTTGTAATTGTCCAACTTGTATGGCAGCACCAATCTCATCTTCTTCTGCGGAGAGAGCATAGAGATGTCGGCAATGGTTCCGTTCTGATATTCTATGCCATCGGCCACGATAGCCCACGACAACGAAACATTGTCGGCTGGGCGGAAGAAGTTCTCATTCTTAACAATAACCCATCCGTCTTGAAGGTTCTCGGGCTCCACCCAATAGTTCTGATACCAGTAACCTATCTCGTAAGCCTGAGGAGTAGGTGTGCGATCGGCATAGATAAAGCCATTGCAGCAGAAATTGTTGTCCGATGGGTCGTACGAGTTGTAGTCGCCACCATACTTGTATATAGTGTTGCCCTTGTCATCCTTGCCGCGCAAGCCTTGGTCTACAAAGTCCCAGATAAAGCCGCCTTGGTTGATAGGATACTTGCGTACGAGGTCCCAATACTCATGCATAGAACCGCCCGAGTTGCCCATGGCGTGAGCATACTCGCACATGATGAGTGGTTTCTTCTTAGATGGGTCCTTGCAATACTGTTCCACACCCTCTGGTGTGTTGTACATCACGGCAAAGATGTCGGTATTTGGACCCTCGATGGCACGTTCCCAATGTACTGGACGCGAAGGATCGTACTGGTTTATCCAATTCTTAGCGGCGGTAAAGTTCTTCGAGTCGGCTGTCTCGTTGCCCAACGACCAATAGATAACCGACGGATGGTTGAACTGGTTCTGCACGTTGTGCTGGTTGCGCTCAAGTATAGGCAGGGCGAATATCTCCTTTGTGGTGATGGCATCCTCGCCGTAGTAGAATCCATGGCTCTCCTGGTTTGCCTCGGCGCAGACGTATAGACCATACTCGTCGCATAAGTCGTAGAACTCGGGATCGTCAGGATAATGACATGTACGCACGGCATTGACATTAAACTGCTTCATAAGTTTTATGTCCTCAATCATGCGCTCGCGAGACACAACGTAGCCACCATCGGGATCAATTTCGTGGCGATTGGCACCCTTGATGTATACAGGCTGACCGTTTACAAGTAGCTGTGCGTTCTTGATCTCAATCTTGCGGAAACCCGTGCGAACAGGAACCGACTCCACATCCTTGTTGTTCTGCTGAACCGTTACAACCACCTTGTATAGGTTAGGTGTCTCGGCTGTCCACTTAAGCGGATTCTCTACGTCGAACTTAACGGTAGCGTTAATCTCGGCAATGTTCTTGCCAGCCTTCTTCTTTACCTTTGTGGTGTTGAGAATCTTGCGGCTTACGATGTCGCCATTAGGAGCAATAAGGTCTATAAGGAAGCGAGCGTTGCCCTTTGCCTTGAGGTTTACGGCAAGCGAGCCGTTCTTGTATTGAGCATCGAGATCTGGTGTTACGCGTACATCGTCTACATGTGCTGTTTTAGAGCGCGAGTAAAGGAAACAGTTGCGTGCCACACCAGATAGGCGCCAGAAATCCTGGTCCTCGCTATAAGAGCCGTCGCACCAGCGGAATGTCTGAAAGGCTATGAGGTTGTCGCCCTTCTTAAGGAAAGGAGTTAGATCGAACTCGGATGCCGACTTAGAGTCCTCGGCATAACCTACAAAGTGGCCGTTTACCCATAGGTAGATGTTGGATGTAACCGAACCGAAATGGGCAATAACCTGACGTCCGTCCCATGAATCAGGTATGTGGATTGTACGGCGATAAGAGCCCACATGATTATCCTTTGTAGGCACCTCAGGCGGATTGTCCTTAAAGTGTCCGCGCCAAGCAAAACCTATGTTTACATATTCTGGGTCACCATATCCGTTGAGTTCCCAAATGCCAGGAACACGCATGGTCTTCCACGAAGCGTCGTTGAAAGAGGGATTGAAGAAGTCGGTAGGACGTTGGTCGGCATTCTCTACCCAATTGAATTTCCAATCGCCCTCGATAGAAAGATAATTTGATGACGATTCGCGGTTGCCCTTCAAGGCTGCGTCACGGTTCTCATAAGCAAAGAACGATGTGCGCGAAGGGAAACGGTTGACATTGTTCACCGACATGTCGTGCCACTCGGTAAAGGTGGGCTGTTGAACCTTGTCGGTTGTGTCGGCTGCATAGATAAGGCATGGCGACATGCCAGCTACAGCCAAAGTCAGTAATAGATGTTTCATAGACGTTATGTTGTTAATAAAATATATCGGTTTGTAAGGTGGGTGTAATTAAATAAGATTATAACGACTACAAAATTACAGAAAATAACCGATTATTGTGTCGGCTTGTGTGTTAATGAATGATAAGCGACAAAGAATGAACTATAAACGGCAAAGAATGAACGATATACATACGAAAAAAGTGTACCTTTGCAGATAGTAAAGAAAACGAAACAAAAAGCAACTGAAATGAATTATAATACACATACGCTGACCAACGGTCTGCGCGTTATTCATCTGCCGTCGGCATCGCCGGTGGTTTATTGTGGCTATGCCGTGGCTGCCGGAACACGCAACGAAGAAAAGGGCAAGGAAGAAGGAATGGCACACTTTTGTGAGCATACCACCTTCAAGGGCACAAGCCGACGCACTTCGATGAACATACTTGGCTATTTGGAGAGCGTTGGCGGCGACCTAAACGCCTTTACCAACAAGGAGGAGACGGTATATCATGCAGCCGTACTGAAGGGCAACATAGACCGCGCTGTGGACTTGCTTACCGACATTGTGTTCAACAGCACTTATCCTCAGGCCGAGATAGACAAGGAGGTAGAGGTTATTGTAGACGAGATTGAGAGCTACAACGACTCTCCATCCGAACTTGTGTACGACCTCTTCGAGAATGCCATATTTAAGGGCCATCCGCTCGGGCACAACATTCTTGGTACTGCCCAACAGTTGCGCACATACAAGACCGAGGATGCCCTGCGCTTTACACGTAGATATTACAGACCGGACAACTGCGTGTTCTTTGCTTATGGAGATGTTAAGTTTGAGAAACTTGTAAGATTGCTTGAGAAGGCTTCGGCTGCATCTATAACATCGATTTCGTCATCAACGGATATGGCTTTGCCAATAACAGCCCCAGCCACGCCACTTCCGCCGTATAAGGCACAGCACATAGAACACCACATGGACACGCATCTGGCACATGTGATGATTGGTACACGTGCCTACAACGTGCACGACAATCGCCGCATAGCCTTGTATCTGCTTAACAACATACTTGGTGGACCTGGCATGAATGCCCGTCTTAATGTGTCGCTACGCGAGCGCCATGCTCTTGTGTATACGGTGGAAAGTATGCTTCAGAGCTACTCGGACACGGGATTATGGGCCGTTTACTTCGGTTGCGATCCACGCAACGTTAACCGTTGCTTGCGCCTAATAAGACGAGAGCTTGACAAGGTTATGGAGAAACCTATAAGCGAGGCGGCTCTAAGAGCTGCCAAGAAACAGATAAAGGGCCAAATAGGCATAGCTTGCGACTCGCGCGAATCGTTTGCACTCGACTTTGCCAAAGGTTATCTGCACTATGGATGGCAGAAGGATATAACAAGGCTGTGCAAGCATATAGACGCCTTGACAACAGACGACTTGCTGAGAGTGGCAAGGGAGACGTTCGCAGAAGAGTGTCTTACAAGACTGATTATAAGATAGGCATGCGCTTTAAAGCATGCCTATGAGTCTGCTGAATTCGATATGCTGCTCGGCTATCGCCCCATTCTTTATCAATATATTGTCGGGCAGATTGTACAATCCCAGCTTGTTGAACAAGTCGCCATTCACCATACGGCCATCGCATATGGTAGTAATATTATCGGCACCATACTGTTTCAACGTGCGCTGGCACGAGCTCTTGTCGGGATTAAGACAGATGCTTACGACCTTAAGCTTGCCATCCGACTGGCGTTCCATGTCGGCCAACTGGCGTAGCTGTGATGTAGAGCTGTAGTTCCATGTTGCCCATACGTAGAACACCACGTTAGGAACAGACGCAAGCGTAGCGTTGTTCACAATCTTGCCGTTAATGTCATTGGCTGAGAAACGTGGAAGCTTTGACCCATTGTTGATGGTTGTCTTGCCATTGCACGAGGCAAGCAGACGGGCTGCAAACTGGTTGTCGGGCTGTTTCTCGACAATAAGTTTTAGCAGACGAGCGGCTGTAGTATAGTCGGGACGGTCGACAGTTACAAGATAACGGCGCACCAGATAAACGGCTACAGCACTCTCTGGATTGTCCTCGGCCATCTGTATGGCACACTTCTTTATCTCGGCAGGCGATGCCGATAGTATCTGCTCGCGAAATGCATTCATCAGTTTGTTGGCCTTGGTGCCCTTGACAGTAAGTTCCTTAAGGTGCGAAGCATTGCCCTTGATATCTACACTCTTGCCTGGTTCGGCAAAGACAGGCTGCTCGGTGAAGTTGGGGAACACTATCATCAAGGTCATAGGACGGTCGCACTCTACAAGATAGCTGAATCGTCCTGCCTGCACCTTTATAGTGTCCATGCCATGCGTAACGCTTCCATCAGGCGAATAGACGTAGAACTCGCCTTGGTTGAGGTTCAGCAAATGACCGTCTATCTTGAAGTGGTGGCTGTCGGTACCGCATGAGGCAAGAAGAAGTGTGAGAAAACTCAGTAACGAAACAAGAGAATATTTCTTCATATTGTTGGGCATTTAAGGATAGATGTAATGGGCGTTGCTCTTTCCGCTTACAGCAGAGGATGTCCGGCAATTACAACATTCCTAATATAATTAACGGCAATTATACGATATGCCTCGTGTAATTGCCGTTAGTTTTTATTGTTATAGTTTTATTACTTCAGAAGCGAGAGCTCCAAGTCGTTCTCAGCATATTGCTTGAGCGAAGGATCCTTCTGGAGAGCTTCCTTGAGATAAGAAGAAGCAGCAAACTTGTTGCCACGACGAGCAGCTACAACAGCATGCAGGTAGTCGGTCATGGCGTTAGGGTTCTGAACCTTGTCAAGAGTCTTGGCGGCAGCTGCATAGTTCTTGTTAAGGAGCTGTGCCAAGGCAGCTGTATTGCTGTTGGTCTTGCCGAAGTACTGCTCAGCCTGAGCGTAGTTGCCCTTTGCTATGTTAAGAGCACCAAGAGCAGCCTTTACGTTCTCCGAGTTAGCCGACTTAGAGATAGCGCGCTCTGCATCCTGAACGTTGCCGTTAACAAGAGCGAGCAAGCCCATATTGGCCTGAGCCTCTGGTGTATCGCTACCAAGCGAAGCTGCCTTCTCGGCATACTTCTGTGCGGCAGCCTTATCGCCCTTTGCAAGAGCCAAGGCAGCGAGGTTGTTGTATGCACGATAGTCCTTGTCGTAAATCTGTGTAGCCTTGGTGTAGATAGCCTCCTGCTCGGCAGGTGTCTTGTCGAATGTAGCAAGATAGAGCAACTCATCAGCGCTCAACTTAGCTGCATCGTCCTTATACTGCTGCTCGATTTGCTCGTCTGAGCGGCCAATTGTCTCGTAATTGATGATAAGGCGTGAACGACGCAACTCAGGAAGAATGCCGTCGGCAAGCTCGCGGAAGCCTGCAGACATGTTGCGAATCTGCTGCTCGCGCTCCTGAGGATCCTCGTACATAGAGAGAACACGAAGGATAACGTCCTTGTCCTGGAGGTTAGATGCAGCAACGAGCTTCTGGAAACCATCCCAGTCCTGTGCTGTATAGTGAGCATCAATATCGGCATTTACCTTATTATGCTTCAAAGTACCCTTAACATACTTCTCCGACTCGTTCTTACGCTTGCCTGCAAGCTTGTCGTTAAGCTTAACACCACCCTCTGGCGAAGCGTAAGCCTGAATCTCAACATTCTGGATATTGAAGCCCTCGCGGTCGGCATTAATCTTCTTAAGCATCTCGACAAACTCCTGTACAGAGTTGTTCTTGAGCTCGCTCTTGCGTATGTTGGCCTGGTTGATAAGGAACTTTATGTTAGCCTCCTGCTTCTTCTCGTTTACACGCTGGAAGGTATCAGGAGCGATGATGCCGCTCTCCGAGGCAAGAGTCTTCTTGTAAAGCTCGGATGTAGCGATAACGCCGTTGGCCACCTTAACGGCAGGAACCTTCTGCTGCTTCTTGCCAATGCGAGCATCGAATGTAAGGTACATCTCGCTCTTCTGCATGTCAGGAACATAGTTGAACGCTGTCTTCATTGTGTAGCGTCCACCTACCTTGTAAGAGATAGTCTGGTCGTTACCCATAACCTTCTCGCCCTGGAATGTGGCGCTGTTGCCCTTAGCAACCTGGCCGTCTGCATAGCGCAGCTCAGGAGTTACGGTTACAACGGCCTTCTTCTTCATATACTTCTCAGGGAATGTACCGTTGATTGTAGCAGGCACCTGACCTGCTTGAGTCTCGAGAGGGTTAGGTGTCACGGTGAAGTTGTCGGCTGACAAAGCGCCGAGCTTCGAACATGACGACATCATCAGCACAGAGGCTGCTGATAGAATAAATAAGTTTTTCTTCTGCATGTTTTATTATGAATGTTATTAATTTGTTTATTGTTACGAATTGTTTTTAGTTCACTTTAAGTTGCAAAGTTACTGATACAAATTGTAAGGAGGTACAAACCTTGGCTAATTTTATGTTTAATTAAAGATTTTAGCCGTATTAAACAAAGGCTTTATCTACTTGCGGCAGATTATCAGCACGTGCTCGCCCTCCATTGTTGTTGTGGCAAAGATGTATGTATCGCCACCATCGCGCAACTTAAGGCGCTTGCGAAGCTCGGCTACAGACATTGGAAAATTGCGCACAGCTATATTGGCTTGCTTCAAGGTGCCAAGTGTCTGCTTTAGCTGACGTTTGTTGAGCGTGCATACAGCTTCTATTGCAAACTTTCTGCCTGGAAACTGCTCTACCCTACCCGATGAAACAAACAGATGACTGTTAGGGCCTATGGCCTCAACACCATATGCTTGCGACAGTTCGGCAAAGCATCCTGCCTTCATTATTGAGGCGTTGGGCTCGAAGAGGAATTGAGAGTTGAGAGTTGAGAGTTGAGAGTTGGGGGTTGAGGGTTGAGGGTTGGGGGATTGTCGGCTGCACCTCCGATGGTATAACAAAACTCGCTGCGCTTATACTCGCCATCAGCCTCTGCCTTAGGCATAATGTCGACACAGTATACACGCACCCCATTCTCTAAGCTGCCACTATCGACCGAGGAAACAGAAACCTTGCCTGCAAGCACAAGCAACAGCTCCTTACACTCGCCACCTACCGACACTATATGCACCTCGTCCACCGTTCCTTTAAGGTCGGCTATGGCCTTGTGCCAATCGAGCATAGGCGAGAGCTTAAGCATTACAAAGCGTGCCTTCGACATAAGCTGTGGCAATAGACGGCACACATCTGGAGTACAGTCGGCTATGAGCACAGTCTTGGCGCCATGCTCGTCGCGTCGAGCTGGGTCAAGAAACAACATTGTCTGCTGTGGCATCGTGGCAAGACTGTCTTCGGCCTCGACACAAACCACATTGGCGTTGCTAATGCCAAGCCGTGGCAGATTGCCGCTTACAACATCGCATAGGGATGAATTGCGCTCTACATAGGTGGCCGAGGCAAAACATCGGGAGGTAAAGGAGAAGTCTACACCAAACCCACCCGTAAGATCGGCCATGCTTGTCGTTGCTCCACCATGCCCTACACCAAGCTTGTTGAGCCAACGAAGCGCCACCTCTTGCTTGTAACGGGCAGTAGGCTCAGACGAGCATTGCTCCATATTGAGATGCGGAGGATAGACCACACCATCGCACGATGCCCATGATGGCAACTTCTGACGTGCAGTCTGCCAACCCTGTATCTGATTTAGGGCATAAGGCATGTCTACATCTGGATAGCGACGAGCCTGAAAGGCAAGGTCGCGAGGATTGGACAAACGATGCTGAAGGATAAATTCGGATGTGGTCATATGTGGATGATATGGTTTGAGTGGTTTTAAATGCAAAGTTAATGAAATCTTGATATTTATGTAAAAAAACCACACGAAATACTTTGCCAATCAACTAAGTTGCACTATCTTTGCCAAAGAATATTGCACATTCGGTAAATATTTGAGCAATCAACAACTGCCGACTAATTTAACTCAAACAATCTATATGAATCCTATTGTTGACTTTAAAGCCTTGCCCGAACGCATACGCTCTGCCGGAAAGCGTGTCATAGTTGCCGTGGCATCTCCTGCCGACTCGCATACAGAGGAGGTGATTGAGCGTAGCATCAGCGAAAACTTCGCACAGTTTACACTCGTTGCCGTGGAAGGCAAGCAGACAATTGCCTGCCGCCTTGCCGCTGACTATCCCGAACATGTTAACATAATTATGGCTGCCGACGACGACGATGCCGCAAGGCTTGCCGTTAAAGAGGTGCGCGAGGATAGAGCCCATGTGCTGATGAAGGGCTCGCTAAACACCGACAATTTGCTGCGTGCCGTGCTCAACAAAGAACATGGCATACTGGTTAAAGGTAGCGTGCTTACACATATAGCAGTTGCACAGATACCGGGCATGAACAGATTGCTGTTCTTCTCGGATGCTGCCGTTATTCCCTTCCCTACTACCGAGCAGCTGGATGCCGTTACCACATACATCACACAAACTTGGCGCAGCATTACTGGTGGTGATAAACCACGCGTGGCTCTTACTCATTGCACCGAGAAGATAAGCGAGAAATTCCCCATTACGCTGTCTTATCAGGATATCAAGCAATATGCCGCCCAGGGACGATACGGCGATGTTTGCATAGATGGACCAATGGACGTTAAGACGGCTTGCGATGCCGAGAGCGGAGCCATAAAGGGTATTGCGTCGCCTGTTGTAGGCAATGCAGACATCTTGCTGTTCCCGGATATCGAGGCTGGCAACACTTTCTATAAATCTATCACTTATTTTGCCCATGCCACAGTTACTGGCATGCTTGCCGGAACTACGGTCCCGGTGGTGGTTACATCGCGTGCCGACTCTGCCGACTCTAAGTTCTACTCGCTGGCTGTGGCGTGCATGAGAGCGATTAGATAAGTGAAAAGTGAAAAGTGAAGAGTGAAGAATCCATTTGTTAAGGGAAGAGTGAAAAGTGAAGAGTGAAAAGTGAAGAGTGAAAATCAAATTGCTATGAAAAGAATATTCGTCATAAATCCTGGATGCACATCCACCAAGGTGGCTGTATACGAGGACGATAAGGCGGTGTGGACATCAGACGGTCTGCATCCGCAAGAAGAGATAGACAAGTTTATGACCGTAGACGACCAGTACGAATACCGCAAGGACTTTGTGCTGAATCTCCTGCGCGAGGCAGGCATACCTCTGAAGTTTGATGCCGTAATAGGTCGTGGCGGTTTGCTTAAGCCCTTGCACGGCGGCGTGTATGCTGTCAACGAGCAGATGAAGTACGACTTGCACCATGCTCATCATCAGCACGTGTGCAACCTTGGCTCGCTCATTGCCGACGATATTGCACGCGAGTGTGGATGCCCAGCCTTTATGGCCGACCCCGTTGTTGTGGACGAGATGATGACACGCGCACGCTACACCGGACTGCCTTTCATGAAGCGCGAGTCTATATTCCACGCTCTCAACGCCAAGGCTGCTGCCCGTCGCTATGCTAAGACCTGTGGCAAGGTGTACGAGAATATGGATATCATTGTGGCACATCTCGGTGGCGGCATCTGTGTGTCGGCTCATCATCTTGGCAAGGTTATCGACGTAAACAATGCACTTAACGGCGACGGTCCGATTGCTCCCGAACGCTCGGGCACATTGCCTGCCGACCAGCTTGTGCGCCTATGCTTCTCGGGCAAATACAAGGAAAGCCAAGTGATGAAGATGCTTGCAGGCTACGGCGGTTGCCAGGCCTTGTTGGGCATAAAGGATATGAAGGAGATATCGAGCCGCGCCGAGGCTGGCGAGGAGCCTTACCACGAGGTGCTTGAGGCTATGCTCTACACTATATCAAAGCAGATAGGCGCCATGGCCGTGGCGCTTTGGGGCAAGGCAGAAGCCATTATTCTAACGGGTGGTATTGCCTACAGCAAATACTGTGTAGAAGAAATAAAGAAACAAGTAGACTTCCTTGCTCCCGTTGTGGTACTGCCTGGCGAGGGCGAAATGGAATCGCTTGCCTTTAATGCCCTCGGAGCTCTAAACGGGGAGCTGCCTATACACGAATACAAATAAACAGGAGCGGGGACGCCCTCGTCCCCGATAAAGCAAACAAACTCTCTGGGAGAGGGGACGCCATCGTCCCCCGATAAAGCAAACAAACTCTCTAATTATTCGGGGACGAGGGCGTCCCCGCTCCTTATTTATACGATATATTCTCTTCCTTGAATTTCGCCTTTGGTTGTGGATGTTCTGCCGGATATCCAATTACCACCATGTTGAGTGGAATAAGATTGCTCGACAACGACAATGCTTTGCCTATTGCTTGGCAACGCTCTTCTGACGGATAGGCACCTGTCCACACAGCACCAAGCCCCAAGGCGTGGGCAGCAAGAAGCATATTCTCAGTAGCAGCCGAAGCATCCTGAATCCAGAAGTCGCGACCGCCACCCTCTATCATTTTCTCGGTATCGCCACAAACCACAATGGCAAGGGGTGCTTTCTTTATCATCTTGGCGTAGGGATTGGCATCGGCGAGAGCGTCGAGCGAGGCACGCTGGTCGACAACAACGAAGTGCCAGGGTTGTTTGTTCATTGCCGTGGGAGCTGCCATGGCAGCACGCAGCATTTTTTCTATTTTCTCCTTCTCTACTGGTCGCGCCTCATAGTCGCGTATACTGGTGCGAGTGGCGATGTTGTCGAGCACCGCCTGCTCTGCATTCACCGTTTCCCCTTCGCTTGCCGACTTCTCGGTAGAGGATTCACCCGACACCAAGCGCACACCAAGCACTACCACAACTAATGCAAGCACAATATTTAATACTATCGATTTGTTCTGTAAATTCATAATTTAAAATTTCAAAATTCAACATTCAAAACTCAAAACTCATAATTCAAAATTGAATAATTCACCATGCGCCAAAGGCGCACAATTCAAAACTCAAAACTCAAAATTCAAAATTCCTAACTCCTCAACAGGCTTCCCGTTGGGCATACGAATCTGCAATATGGCCGCGGCACCCATACCGAAAGGACGAGAAACAATACGGCAAACACTATTACCCACACCGAAGCCGAGGAGTATAGAAACGCCGTGAACAGCTCGTAGTCCATCCATGCGGTCCACGTAGCGGTTAGCATGAGCACCATAAGCACTCCCCACAGAACGTTGCGGAACATGTTGAGCGCTCTGTTCAAGCGTGGCGAGATTCGGGGTTTGCGTCGAATGAGTTTGCCAGCAAGTTCCTGAGCCGAACCAAACGGACACATGTGGGCACAGTAGTGTCCTGGTCGACCTGCCAAAGGATAAAGCATAGCCACCACTACCATCAGCAATGGGGCTGCGAGCGTGGCGAGTATGGCGAGGTTTATGCCTCCCGAGAAGAGTCGCATGAGCAGGGTGTAAGAAACGAATGTGCCGGTCCACAAGCCGAGAACGATGACGTTGAGAACCAACTGCACATAATGCCAACGGCGGTTCTTGACAAACAGCGGAACCACAGCACCCATCAACACCACTATCAAAGCCACGATGCCGCCAAGAGTAAACCCACCAGACGAGACAGAAGACCCCGACACATCTACAGAACCAGTGGCATCGGGCGCATTGCCGAGCGTTGCATGTTGCTTGGCATAGGCGAGTCCACGCTGCACATTGGCTATGATGGCACGCGACGAGAACGTTGCTCCCGTCACACCATCCACCTCCATTGCCGTAGCCTCATCAATGGTCTTGCCCTGCCATTGAGCAAAGATAGCAGAAGCATGATTGAAGAAGTCGGGCGTTTCGGCATTAGGCTCTGCCACAATGCTGTCCACCACCCCACTCTTGCTTACATAAATGCGCAGCGGAACTGGTCCGCCATATCCCTGCACGTCTTTGGCAAGCAGGCGTGTATTCACAACTATTGTGCCATCGGGATGCACCGACATGGTGTCGTTGCCTAATGCCACGGCATCAGTCATGGTATGCGCGTGGCGCAGGTCAATGCCGAATATCCTGCCGTCGCGCACTATTGCCGCAGCCGAGAGTATCAGCACTACAACCACAAGCGATAGCAGAGCAGGAATAAAGTTTTTGTTTTTCGCGTTTTGCATATTTAATATCAATTTGTTTTATTAAGTATGTGTTCATATATAAAGATAATTCTGAACTGTTACTTATTGTATGCAAAAATAACAAAAAATGAAGAACAATCCAAATATAAAAATGTTTATTAACGCAATATGGGGGTGTGGCAAAACTCATAAAATGAGATGCCACACCCCCATATACCGCTGTCTTGCCACGTTCATTCCACAAGACTACGTGGCTGACTATTCTCCATAAATAAATCCATCATCGTCAGGCTCTGGTTCGTTTCCCGATCCAAGTCTACCTATTGGAATAGTTTCCGACCCTGCCATAATTCCTACAGCATCGATAGCGATAACATTGATTTGGGGTTTATGATACTTTTTCTTTTCCATATTGTTTTTATTTTTTTCGTTATTGATTCAGTTTATTGATTTAACTTTTAATAGTTCTGTTATTTTATGATTATCTTCTTTGTCTTTCCCGACTTCATGCGTACGATGTTCACGCCGCGCTGTGGTTCGTCGAGACGCTTGCCGCTGAGGTCGTAGTATTCTGCTTCGGCATCGTTGAGGGTATCAATAGCATCAATACCAGTAGCAGAACCGTCGATGCGCATACTGAGTTGGGCAGGAGCATTGGCAGAAGTGCCGTCGAGCCAAGCGCGGAACGGACGAACCTTGACGGCAGTAACCGAACCCACCCCTTTCAATTTCTCTACATTCCAGAAGCAATCTTTGGCTATGATATAACCGTTGGTAACGTCCTTGGTCCAGTAAGTGCCGCTGAAATTCATGCCATCCATGGGTTGATCATCTATTGCCATCTTCAACGCTGCCTTGTTAGCACCAAATGTCAGCTCTGATTCTGTGCCGATGCGCCTTATTATGCATGGAGTTCCGGCAGCCACCACTCCTTCAAGTTGTTTCAATACAAGTTCCTCGCCAGTCATATTGTCGATGGAATACAGACGGTAAGGCTCGTTGCCAGTCAGCATCAATGGGTAAGGCAACACGAGTGTGCCCCAGTTGCTTGTCATCGTGCGAGTGTAGGATATTTCATTAACTGTGCCTCTTGCCATATCGCTAATATATGAGTCGTCGCTCAGACTTACTGTCTTCTTATTTAGATTATCTATCCCTTTAGGCAACGACTGGAAATTGATAGTTTGAATATTATAACATTTATTAAAAGAACGAATACCAACTGCTTCTAATGATTTTGGTAATAACAAATCTCCCGTGAATCCTTTACATCCAGAAAAGCCAAATTTCCAATGGTTGTTACAGAGTTTGGTATTGTCAATTTTCCTGTGAATCCGTTACATCCAGCGAAAACCGAAGCTCTAATAGTTGTTACAGATTCTGGTATCACCAAATTTCCCGTAAATCCATAACAATTTGCGAAAGCCTTAGCTTCAATGGTTGTTACAGATTCTGGTATCACCAAATTTCCCGTAAATCCATAACAATTATAGAAAGCCGAATTTCCAATGGTTTTTACAGAGTTTAGTATAGTCAAATCTCCCGAGAATCCAGTACATTCATAGAAAGCCAAATCTCCAATGGTTGTTACAGAGTTTGGTATTGTCAAATTTCCCGTGAATCCAGTACAATTATAGAAAGCCGATATTCCAATATTTGTTACTGAGTTTGGTATAGTCAAATCTCCCGTGAATCCAGTACATCCAGCGAAAGCTTGATCGCCAATCTCTGTTACCGAATTAGGTATGACAAGGTTTCCTGTAAGATTTTTACAATTATTGAATGCTTGTTTTGGTATTCGCGTAATCGGAGCGTCAAACTCTATCACGCACTCACTATCAATAACCTTATGCGACACAACCTTGGCACCAAAATCTTTGCCAGATATATCCACTTTATTGCCGTCGGATGTATGATAGCGGAAGAAACTATGTCCACATATTTGGCAGATGTCATCGGCATTTATCTGATGAGCCTTACCACCAATCGAAGTAGTAAGACCGCAAACTGTCTCAGCCCCCTTACATGCATCTGGGAGGAATGCCACAATGTAATCATTCGAACAACTGAACAGCACATTCTCTACACTGAGTGATTGCTCATTTGCAGCCACCTCGCCCAACTTGACATTATTGTCGCCTTCGCGCTTGTATACAATCCACTTGCCATCGGTAGATGCCGACGAATTATAGCCTTGCTTCTCCCACGTGAACATCGTCTTGTCGCCAGAAGGCTGTGCCGACATATTGATAGGACGAACGAAGCCGTTGATGTCGTTGTCGAGAGCCACGTCCTTTTCTACTAAAGAACCGCTGCTCTTGTCTTGCCATTTGCCCTTCACCGTAATCTTATGGCCATAATAGGAGAATGACTTGTTGAAGGAGAGCTTAAGGTCGACGGTATACCATGAATTATCTGTCGTGTTGCTGTTGTCTGGGCATGTCTGTCCATACTGAAGATTGTTGAATTGTGCCGTGCCTACGTTTGTGCCATCAATATTAATATCTACAGGTTTATCGGTAAAAGCTGTGAAGATGGTTTCTCTTTTAGCACCAGCTATCGAAGACCAGATGCTGTTAAGTTTAATTACCACTTGGTTGTCGATGTAGAGATTCACTTCGCCAGTAAAACGGGCACTGTAATTAGTGAATGGATTAGAATCGTTGAACATCCATAACCTAAGCGTGACCTCCGTGCCACTGCTTGTATAGGATGTATTGTCAATTTTGACAACTGGGTTGCGTTCTTCGGCATACACCTTGCCAGCAGCCATAAACAAGAACAGCGAGAGCAGCGTGTAGACTACTGCTCTGCCGAAATGTATAGAATAAAGTTGTTTAATATTATGCATTGTCTTTTGTTATTTGATTGAACTTTCGCAAGTTCAGAAGTTAATGGAATTAAAGAAGTTTTTCGCGGAGCTCAAGGGAACTACACTCCCTTCGGTCGTTTTGGAAGTTCTTGCTATGGCAAGCGGCAAAGCCGAGCGAACGGACAATAGCTTTATTGCTTAAACTTCCGTTCCGTGTCACCGAATGGCCGTTCCGTGTCACCGAACGGACATTCCAAGACACGGAACGGAGATTTTAATTATCCTGCCGATTATACACTAAGGTTTTATTCACCCCAGATCCATCCATTCTCGTCAGGCTTCGGTTGTTCTCCCGATTCTGTATTGCCAATTGGAATAGTTTCTTTCGACCCAGACGATCCAGGCGACCCAGCCATAATTTCTACAGCATCGATAGCTACAACATTTATTAGGGGTTTCTGATACTTCTTCTTTTCCATATTCTTTTGTTTTTTTGTTATTGATTCTGTTTATTGAACATTCAAGAGTTCTGTTATTTGATAATTATCTTCTTAGTCTTTCCCGACTTCATGCGCACGATGTTTACGCCCTTTTGTGGCTCGTCGAGACGCTTGCCGCTGAGGTCGTAGTATTCTGCTTCGGCATCGTTGAGGGCATCAATAGCGTCGATGCCAGTAGTAGAGCCGTCGATGCGCATGCTGAGTTGGGCAGGAGCATTGGCAGAAGTGCCGTCGAGCCAAGCGCGGAACGGATTAACCTTGACGCCATTAACCGAAGTCGAGCCTTTCAGTTCCTCTACATTCCAGAAACTGTTCTTTGATATTACATATCCGCTGTTGACATCCTCTGTCCAGTAAGTGCCGCGGAATTTCATGCCGCCCACGTCTTGAGCCACTCTTTCCATATTCAACTTTGCAATGTTAGAGCCAAATGTCAGCTCTGCTTCGCTGCCTTTGCGCTTTACCACGCATGGAGTTCCGGCTGCCACTGTTCCTTCAAGTTGTTTCAATACAAGTTCCTCGCCAGTCATATTGTCGATGGAATACAGATGGTAAGGCTCGCTGCCAGTCAGCGTCAATGAGTAAGGCAACACGAGTGTGCCCCAGTTGTTCGACATCTGGCGGGTGTAGGATATTTCATTAACTGTGCCGCTTGCCTTGTCGCTGATATATGATTCGTCGCTCAGACTGACTGCCTTCTTCTTCTGACCTAAGAATCCCGATATACCTTCTGGTAATGACTGGAAATTAACAGTCTTAATATTATTAGTATTACCAAAAACATAATAACCAATTTTTTCCAATGATTTAGGCAGCGTCACTTGTCCTGTTACTGCATTTAGATTTAGGCAATCAGAAAATGCATTATTCCCAATTTCCGTCACCGAGGCAGGAATTACAAGTTCTCCTGATAGACTTCTACAAAGCATAAAAGCTTGAGTAGGAATTACACTCAGAGTATTTGGCAACTCAAGTTTTGTAAAACTGCAACAAGTACGGAAAGCCGATTTTCCGATAGTTGTTACTGAGCTGGGTAATGTCAAAGATCCCGTAAATCCAGTACATCCGTCGAAAGCTGATTCCCCTATTGTTTCCAGTTTATTTGACAGCGTTAGAGTGCCATTGAATCCAGTGCAATTGTAAAAAGCCTTTTCGCCAATCTCAGTTACCGAATTCGGGATGGTAAGTCCGCCGATAAGTCTAGAGCATCCGTAAAAAACATAGTTACCAATTCTTTGCAATTTGTCAGATATTTTTAAATAGGCATTAAGTCCTTCGCAGCCATAGAATGCGTTGTCACCAATCTCTGTCACAGTGTTAGGTATGCTAAGGTTGCCTATCAGTTTTTTACAACCACTGAATGCATCTTTTCCAATTTTTGTTAAGTTCTTCGACAATGTCAGGTGTTTATCGAACGAAATGCAACCACGGAATGCTCCATCACCAATCTCTTTAACGGTATTGGGTATCATAAGCGCACCGGTAATGTTTCGGACACCAGCAAAAGCTTCTTTCCCTATCTTTATCAAATTATCAATTCTTGATGGATGTGTCATTTCTAGAGTGCCAAAGAATCCTATGCAATTACTGAATGCTCCATCGCCAATCTCTTTGACGGAACTGGGTATGAGAAGGTCGCCGCCAATATTCTTGCAATCAGCAAATGCATAGGAACTGATTCTTTCCAAACTCGTCGGCAATGTCAACTTCCTAATCCCTTCGCATTTATAGAAAGCGTAATTGCCAATCTCTGTTACCGTATTAGGTATTGAAAGATTTATAGGGAAGGTACATCCGTTAAAAGCCTTGTCGCCAATTTTTTTCAGAGAAAAACCGAAGTTCAGAGAAGAAATATTTTTGCAATTCTCGAATGCTCCTTCGCCGATTTCTGTTACGTTTTGAAAGGTAAGAGTTCCTGTGATAGAAGTATTGGCGAAAGCATAAGCACCTATGGTTGCTACAGAAGACGGGATTCTCAAAGAATTATTATTTATTGAGGTGTTTTTAAATGCTCCGTCTGGTATCTGCGTGATGGGGGTTTCAAACTCTATTGTGCAATTGCCAGTGTTGTCAATAGTGTGCGACAGCATCTTTGCACCAAAATCCATATTGGGGGCAAGAGACACCATCCTACGGTCATTTGTGGTGTACCTAAAGAAACTATGATCACATGTTGTGCATCTTTCGTTATTTATTAATTCATGACCTCCTTTGGTACATGATTCAGTCAGACCGCTGATGATTGCTTTTTCGCTTAGCACATTTGGTTTGAATGTGACATAATATTTTGCAAAACAGTTGAATTCCTTAGGAATAAATGTTTGATTACAGTATCTGTTATTGCTAAATTCTTTTATTTTTTCATATTTGTTATTCTCGTATTTGTATAACAGCCACTTGCCTTGGCGAGCTGCATCATCAGTCCACCCAGACATCCACCATGAAATTCTTACTTTTTTAGAAGTATTAGAAAAATCATTACTTATTTCTAATTTGGTGGGGTAAACGAAGCCGCGGAGAGTATTCTGGAGGTCCCATTCTTTATCGTTATAATTTTTATCGTCGCATCTGTCACGCCAATTGCCTTTCACGCTTACAGTATGGGTACGATAAGAAAACGAATTGTTGAAAGAGAGTTGAAGCTCGATAGTGGTCCACTTACCAGTATTGCTATTATCGGGACATTTCTGATCTTTTTGGGCTTTTCTGAACTGTGCATTGCCCACTACTTCACTGTTAAGTATAATAGTGCCTTTAGAACCAACATTGCCACTATTCTCAAAGCCTTTAATCTTTTTCTCGTCTCTGGAATAGACATTGGAAATCAAGCCCCACATATCGTTAAGCTTGCATACAGCTACGCCATCTATGCAGAGATTGACATCACCTCTAAAGTGGGCATTGTCGCCATCGTAGTTGTACATCCATAGTTTAAGCGTAACCTCGGTGCCATTGTCCGAATAGTTCGGACCGTAGATAAGTTTCACAATCGGATTGCGAGCTGTTCTGCCAGACATACTGCTTGCTCCTAACATGCACATCAGGAATGAAAGCAAAACGTAGAGATATACTCTGCGTGGGTTTTTGAATTTGAATATTTCCATAATAGTTATTTAATTTAATTTTATTCGATGTGGTGCATATTTAAGGGGTGGTATTGGGTGTATTATGCATAGTCTTTTGTTATTTGATGATTATCTTCTTAGTCTTTCCCGACTTCATGCGCACGATGTTTACGCCACGCTGTGGCTCGTCGAGACGCTTGCCGCTGAGGTCGTAGTATTCTGTAGCTGTATCGTTAAGAGCATCAATAGTGCCCGCAGCATCTATGCCCGTTGCTGTGTCGCTAACACATATAGACAACTGGGAAGCGCCATTAGGCGATGTGCCATCAAGCCAAGCGCGGAAAGGTTTAACCTTAACACCTTTAACCAAATCTGATTTGTTCAATTCAGCCACATTCCAGAAGCAGTCTTTTGCAATGATATAACCGTTGGTAACGTCCTTGGTCCAGTAAGTGCCGCGGAAATTCATGCCATCCATAGGTTGATCATCTATTGCCATCTTCAACGCTGCCTTGTTAGCGCCAAATGTCAGCTCTGCTTCGCTGCCGTTGCGCTTTACCACGCATGGAGTTCCGGCAGCCACCACTCCTTCAAGTTGTTTCAATACAAGTTCCTCGCCAGTCATATTGTCGATGGAATACAGACGGTAAGGCTCGTTGCCAGTCAGCTTCAATGGGTAAGGCAACACGAGTGTGCCCCAGTTGCTCGTCATTACGCGAGTGTAGGATATAGCATTAACAGTGCCACTTGCCTTATCGCTAATATATGAGTCGTCGCTCAGACTTACTGTCTTTTGTGCACCAATGCTTTTTGATATCCCTTCAGGCAACGACTGGAACTTGATAGTTTTAATATTGTTACAATAGCGAAAAACACCATCATTTATTTTTTCCAATGATTCAGGTAGCGTTATTTGTGACGGGTTTTCCGAATCCCCATTTAGAGCTGTGCATGAATAAAATGCTAACCTTCCAATTTCCTTTACCGAAGCAGGAATAACAAGATTTCCTGAAAGACTTTTACATCCATAGAAAGCCTGGTTGGGGATTACACTCAGAGCATTTGGCAACGTAAGTTCTGTAAATCCCTCACATTCTTGGAAAGCCAATTCCCCGATAGTTGTTAATGAGTTGGGCAATATCAGAGATCCCGTAAATCCTGAACATTTTAAGAAAGCGGCTCTCCCTATTGTTTCCAGTTTATTTGACAGCGTTAGAGTGCCATTGAATCCAGTGCAATAGTCAAAAGCACTGTTGCCAATCTCTTTTACCGAATTAGGTATGACAAGGTCTCCTGTAAGACTGGAACAATTTTTAAAAGCCTCCTCGGGGATTACACTCAGAGCTTTTGACAACGTAAGATCTTTAAATCCCTTACAACCAAAGAAAGCCATTTTTCCGATAGTTGTTAATGAGTTGGGCAATATCAGAGATCCCGTAAATCCTGAACAATTTTTGAAAGCGTTGCTCCCTATTGTTTCCAGTTTATTTGACAGCGTTAGAGTGCCATTTAATCCAGTGCAATAGTAAAACGCCATTTCGCCAATTTCTGTTACCAAATTAGGTATGACAAGGTCTCCTGTAAGACTTTTATTGCTATCGAATGCATTTTCGGGAATTTTCGTAATCGGACCGTCAAACTCTATCACGCACTTGCCATTAACAACACTATGCGCCACGATGTTTGCACCAAATTGATTTCGGTTAATTATGATATTCACAATCTTGCCGTCGGAAGTCGTGTAAAGGAAGAAACTATGATTACAGATTTGGCAGACATCATCGGCGTTAGGCTTATGTCCAGTGGCAGCAACTGAAGTGGTAAGGCCGTAAATAGTGTCGGATGGAGTGAATTGTCTGGGTTTGAATGTCACATCATAGGTAGCCGAGCAATTATACTTTTTCTTTTGTATATCAAAATTAAAGAAGTTATCATAATACTCCATGCTACCAATTCTCTCGCGTTTACCATTTTCGCACTTGTATATAATCCAGCTGCCTTTTTTAGATGCCAACCCATTATAGTCCTGAATCTTCCACGACAACCTCATTTTACTGCTGTCAAAAGACCTCACATTCAATTTAGTAGGACGAACGTATCCACCGATGGTGTTGTCGAGTGACACGTATTCGGTTATAGGATATCTTCCACTATTGTCTTGCCATAAGCCTCTCACGCTTATTTTATGGCCGTAGTAGGAGAAAGTATTGTCAAAGGAAAGCTTCAATTCGATAGTGCACCACCGTGCCGTTTGGGTGCCTTTCCCGTCATTTTCGTTATATTGATAAATTTGCAGATTGGAGAATTGTGCTGTGCCAATATCTTTAAAGTTGAACGAAATACTACTTTTGTTGCCTACTGGACCAGAGGTAACATAAATTCTCATCTCGTATGCTTCAGCATTGCTTATCTTTTGCCACAAATTATTGAGTAAAAGTGATTGTTGTAGTTGGTCGTCAATATATAAGTCAACAGTTCTATTCTTAATGAAGCGTGACGAGCCACCTGCAAAGTTGTACATCCATAATTTGAGCGTTACTTCTGTGCCACTGTTTGTGTAGTTTGTGCTGATAACTTTCACCTGAGGCTTGTAGGTGAATTCTACGGCTGCCGCCTTTCCCGCACCAGCCATACACAAGAACAGCGAGAGCAGCGTGTAGACTACTGCTCTGCCGAAATGTTTAGGATAATGTTGTTTAATATTATGCATTGTCTTTTGTTATTTGATAATTATCTTCTTAGTCTTTCCCGACTTCATGCGCACGATGTTTACGCCGCGCTGTAGCTCGTCGAGACGCTTGCCGCTAAGGTCGTAGTATTCTGCCTCGGCATCGTTGAGGGCACCAATAGCGTTGATGCCAGTAGTAGAGCCGTCGATACGCATGCTGAGTTGGGCAGGTGCGTTGGCAGAAGTTCCGTCGAGCCAAGCGCGGAACGGATTAACCTTGACACCTTTAACCGAAGACGAATTTTTCAGTTCCTCCACATTCCAGAAGCAGTCTTTTGCAATGACATAGCCGTCGGTTACCTCCTTTGGCCAGTAAGTGCCGCTGAATGTCATGTTGTCGCCAACGGATAAGACATACATTACTTTTTTTATATCTGCATTATTAGCTTTAAAGCTCAGCTCTGATTCTTTGTTGTTGCGATGCACCACACACGGAGTTCCGGCATCCACCACTCCTTCAAGTTGTTTCAATACAAGCTCGTCTTCAGAAACTGTACTAATAGCATACAGGCGGTAAGGCTCGTCGCCAGTCAGCGTCAATGGGTAAGGCAACACGAGTGTTCCCCAGTCGCTCGACATCTTGCGCGTGTAGGATATGGCGTTGACTGTGCCGGTTGCCTCGGGGCTGATATATGAGTCGTCGCTCAGACTGAATATTGCTTTATAATTTCTATAATTATCTAAGCTTCCATCTAAGACTTTGGGCAACGACTGGAACTTGATCGTTTTAATCTTTTTACAATTTGTAAAAGATAGAGACCCAACGATTTCCAATGATTTAGGTAATGACAAATCTCCCGTAAATCTAGAACATCCACTAAAAGCCAAATTTCCAATGGTTGTTACTGAGTTGGGTATAATCAAATCTCCCGTGAATCCAGAACATCCACGGAAAGCCGAATATCCAATGGTTGTTACTGAGTTGGGTATAGTCAATTTTCCCGTGAATCCAGAACATCCACCAAAAGCCGAATTTCCAATGGTTGTTACTGAGTTGGGTATAGTCAATTTTCCCGTGAATCCAAAACATCCACCAAAAGCCGAATTTCCAATGGTTGTTACTGAGTTGGGTATAGTCAATTTTCCCGTAAATCCAAAACAATTTTCAAAAGTCGAATTTTCAATGGTTGTTACTGAGTTGGGTATTGTCAAATCTCCCGTGAATCCATAACATTCATAGAAAGCTTGTTTTCCAATAGTTGTTACAGAGTTGGATATTGTCATATTTCCCTTAAATCCAGAACAGCCAAAGAAAGCAGAAGGTCCAATAGTTGTTACTGAATTGGGTATTGTCAAATTTCCCGTAAATCCAGAACAGCCTAAGAAAGCTCGTTCTTCAATAGTTGTTACAGAGTTTGGTATAGTCAAATTTCCCGTGAATCCAGAACAATTATAGAAAGCCGAACTTCCAATAGTTGTTACAGAGTTGGGTAATGTCAAATTTCCCGTGAATCCATAGCAATTATAGAAAGCCGAACTTCCAATAGTTGTTACAGAGTTGGGTAATGTCAAATTCCCCGTAAATCCAGAACATCGTTCAAAGGCATATTCTCCTATCACTTTTAGGTTATTTGATAATGTAAGAGTACCATTGAATCCTTTGCAATTGTAAAAAGCATTATCGCCAATCTTTGTTACCGAATTAGGTATGACAAGATTTCCTGAAAGACTGGTACAATCCCAAAAAGTCCATTCAGGGATTACATTCAGAGACATTGTCTCTGGAAACTCAATTTTTGTAAATCCTGAACAACTATAGAAAGCATATTTCCCTATTGTTTTTAGGTTGCTTGACAGTTTTAGAGTGCCTTTGAATCCTGGGCAACCGTAAAAAGCATACTCGCCAATCTCTGTTACTCCATCAGGTATGACCAAGTTTCCTGAAAGACCGGAACAGTTCCGAAAAGCCTGATAAGGGATTGCGCTCAGAGCTTTTGGCAGCTCAAGATTTGTAAAACTATTACAAAATATGAACGCCGACCTTCCGATAGTTGTTACTGAGTTGGGTAATGTCAAAGATCCCGTAAATCCCGAACATTCGTAGAAAGCGTTGTCCCCTATCGTTTTTAGGTTGCTTGACAGCGTTAGAGTGCCATTGAATCCTGTGCATTTGTAAAAAGCATTATTGCCAATCTCTGTTACCGAATTTGGAATTACAAGATTTCCAGTAAGACCAGTACAGAGATTGAATGCATAATCCTGGATTGATGTCACAGTATTCGGTATACGAAGTTCGCCTACCAATTTTGTTGTTTTAAATGCATACTGGGGAATTTTCGTAATCGGAGCGTCAAACTCTATCACGCACTCACCATCAACAACTTCATGCGACACAACATTGGCACCAAAATCTCTGCGTGATATATCCACCTTATTTCCGTCGGATGTATGATAACGGAAGAAACTATGCCCACACATTTGGCAGATGTCATCAACGTTTGGCTTATGTCCAGTGGCAGCAAGTGAAGTGGTAAGACCGCAAACAGTCTCTTCTCCCTCACATACATTGGGGAGGAATGTCATAATGTAACCATTCGAGCAGCTGTACTGTTTCTTCTCAATGCTGAGTGAGTGTTCGTTGGCAACCACCTCGCCCAGCTTGACATTATTGTCGCCTTCGCGCTTGTATACAATCCACTTGCCGAGGGTAGATGCATTATTGTTATAGCCCTGCTGCTTCCACGAGAACACCATGTTGTCGCCAGAAGGCTGTGCCGACAGATTGACAGGACGAACGAAGCCGTTGATGTCGTTGTCGAGAGCAACGTCTTTTGCTACTAAAGTACCGCTGCTTTGGTCTTGCCATTTGCCCTTCACCGTAATCTTATGGCCATAATAGGAGAATGACTTGTTGAAGGAGAGCTTAAGGTCGACGGTAGACCATGATTTATCTGTCGTGTTGCTGTTGTATGGGTATGTCTGTCCACTCTTAAAATCTTGGAGCTGTGCCGTGCCTACGTTTGTGCCATCAAGATTAATACCTGAAGACTTGCCGACAATACCAGGTTCGTCTTTAAAAAAAGTGTAGCTTGAACCAGATATTAAAAGCCACATTTCATTAAGATTAGCTACCTCTTTGTCGTCGATGTAGAGATACACATCGCCAGTAAAACGGGCGTTGTATTGTTTTGGGCTAAAAGCCGCATATTTCCAGTTGAACATCCATAACTTAAGCGTGACCTCCGTGCCACTACTTGTATAGGACGTTTTGTCGATTTTGACAACTGGGTTGAGTCCTGCGGCTGACGCCTTGCCAGCAACCATACACATAAATAGCGAGAGCAACGCAAATATAAATATGCTGCGAGAGTGTTTAGAGAGTAAGAATTTCATCATGATTGTTGTAAAGTTTAGTACTATTTGGCACGAAATTAGACCAAATAATCAATACAACCAAAAAACAACTACCGTAAAATAACGTAAAAGAGTGAAAAAAGAGGGGTAAAAAGGGGTAAAATCCACAAAAAGGGACTAACTTTGTACGACAAAATTCGAAAACAATGAAATCGAAACTAATACAACGACTAACCATGTTTCTTGACCGTCGTAGCCACAACTGGCAACAACGAATGTGCCTTATAACGTTCCTTATGCTCAGTCTGTCGGTAGTGATATTGGGTGTGCCGATGCACTTCATAGGAATGATAGGTCGCTGCGACACCATATTATATACCATATCGGCAATGTCGTGGGCTGCAACACTTGCTATACTGGTTATGTACCTTACGCAGCGTATGAGGCTAACTGTAGCTATATCATCGTTCGGAATATTGACACAGTTGGCAGAAAGTGCCCGTATAGTATACGTAGCAATGGAGCGTCCGGATGGGTTTGAGGAGACTATTGTGTTTAACCAGGTTATATCACTCGCCCTGATAATCTATATGGTAATGGCTGCCGTAAGACATATGCCAACCATATTAGCCATAATGAGCATCGCAACGATAACATCGGCTTACCTATATACCGACGGGGAGATAAACAGACAGATTGTGGTGATATTCGTTATTGTGGAGATTTTTACATGTATTCTTGGCGAAATGATAAGGCGGGGAATAAGAAGTATGCAACGGGAAAATGCCGACTATCACTCTACACTTAACCGAGTGCTATCGACCTTCCACATGACCAAGACCGAGTTGTTGGCTTATATACAATTAGGACGAGGAGAGCAGAGCGACAAAGACATCACCGACTTCTTCAACCGTCTCGACGAGCGTACAGAGGCTAACCTTATAAGGGCTGTGGAGCAACGTGTGGCTCAGCGCAAGATGCAACATGCCGACATATCGGCTGTACTCCCTACCCTAACACCCACAGAGCAGGAAGTATGCCGACTGATTATCGGTGGAAAGACTATAATAGAGATTGCCTCAATCCTACACAAAAACGCCAACAACGTAAGTTCTGTACGTATACATATACGCAAGAAGCTGGGGCTTGCTACTGGTAAAGACCTAAGAGAGGCTTTGCTGGAAGTAATGCAGAAATAGTTTTACTTCTTGTGGACGTTGTACGATATATTCTCTTCCTTAAACTTGTCCTTGGGCTGCGGATGTTCCTGCCGGATAAAAATAACAAAAAAGGAAGAATGAAGCAAACATGGCTTTCATTCTTCCTTAAAATTATATGTTTGTGACAAAATTTCACAACACACTAACTAAGTTATTTGACCTCAATCTGGCGTGTTGTCTTCTCTTCTTTCTTCTCAACCTTAGGAAGGGCAACAGTCAATACACCATCGTTGACGTTGGCTGCAATGTGCTCCTTGTCGACATCGTCAGGCAAGATAAGAGTCTGCTCGAACTTTGAATAAGAGAACTCGCGACGCAGATAATGCTCTTTCTTGTTCTCGTCCTTCTTCTCGTTCTTCTGCTCCATCTTGATGTGCAGATTGCCATCGTTGTCAATATTGATGTTGAAGTCGTCCTTCTTCATGCCAGGAGCAGCAAGCTCCACTGTATACTCGTGTTCGGTCTCCTTAACGTTGATTGCCGGTGCCGTAGCATTTGTACGCGGCATAAAGTCAGTGTCGAAAAAGTCGTTGAAAACTTCAGGCATCCAAGAATTTCTCATTACTGGTAACATATCAAAAACCTCCAATTATATTTTAGTTGTTTATTTATCGTTTTGCTTGCCTCCGAGCTTGTTGCTCTCGGCTTGCACTATCCTTATCGCAACTTACATGCCAATAATAAAATGATGGCAGAAATGTTAAATAGTAAGCAAATATGGCATATTTTAGACAAACAGACGCAAACGATTGACAATTTGTCCATTCGCTCGGCTTTGTCGCTTGCTTTAGTAAGAACTTCATGAGCGAAAGTAGTTAAGAAGTTAAGGAGTTAAGCCACCACGCAAAACCAAGGGCTTACGTTCGTCCTTACGTGCCCAGTCGCGAAGATAATTGAGTGCTATTCGTTTGAACATATCTAAATGGTTATAAATCAATCACAAAGATACACAATATTTTCAAATCCAAACCAAAAATCAACGAAAATCCTAGCAAATCCAAACCAACTTTCGCTGAATTTCGTATCAAATCCAAACCAACCAGCAGAAAAACCAGTATCAAATCCAAACCAACTGGCAAAGAGAAGGACTTTCAGTACACATCAAACCACCCATTCCATCCAATTGTTTGGAGTAATAACAGCTGTCTCCTTAACATCATACGCATTAAGGAATGATGATGGAAACTGAGTATTGGCGCGACGCGGATTCCACTTCATCTCGAAGACGGTGAATTGTCCGTCACACTCTTCTATATAGTCAATCTCTTGCTGCTGAGTAGTGCGCCAAAAATAGCTGTTGGCATAACGACCAGAATAATGATTGGCTTGCCTGCAAACATACGCGACTCTATCTTTTGCTGTAACTGTCGTTCTATCATAGATGTATGGATTGTTTGTCGAGGCAAAGATAAGAAAAAAATAGTCTAATCCCAAAAATCATATATATTTTTAGGATTAGGCCTATCTTTGACGCGTTCAACTCGCTGTTTTGAGCGGTTAGAAATGCAAATATTGTATCGGGGCATAGACGAATTTTGAATTTTGAGTTTTCAATACTAATCATAACTCTAAACTCTCAATCCTCAACTCTAAACTCTCAATTTTCAACTCTCAACTGGAACCAATCACAGCTCTGCCTTGTGCAACTCAGCCAACAGCTTAACGCTCTGGCAATGCAGGTCGATGTGTCGTTGCAGCTTCTCGTAGATGCTGTTTATCTCGACATAATAGACAAGGGCGGTGATTTCGCCATGCTGCAAAGCCTTGGCAAAGAGCGTGAGCGACTCTTGCAGAAGCTTTACATCGCTGTGGTCGATAACCTGCTGCAAACCCTGCAACTGCTCGTAGTTGGTGCGCAGGGTAGCCTCAGCCTCATTCTGTGCCTGCATCACCTGCAACTCGGCACTCTCACGGCGCTGCCTGGCAGCCTTGACATTGTTGCTGTTGCTATATAGAGGGAAGCTTACACCTACGAGGAAGCCGTTGATGCCTTCGCCCTGCTCGGTATTGCGACGATAGCCAAAGGAGATATTGGGCAACCACTCGTTCTTTTGCAACTTTAGGTTCATGTCGGCTGCACGTAGTGCCGTCTGCGCCACAGCCACATCTGCATCAGAGGCAAGTGCAAGAGCACGATACGATTCAAAGTTGGTTATCTGCGGATATTCGGGCAACACGGTATCTATAACGTCTATTGGCTTGCCGCCATTGAGCTGCCTAAGTTGCTGCAGAAGAGATGTGCGCTCACCCTGCGCCTCGTTAACAAGGGTGCGCACCTCCATACAATCAAGCTTTACCTTGTTAAGCTCAAGGGCGTTGGCATCACCTGCATCCATACGCTTCTGATACATCTGCAACAAAGTCTCGCTGTTGGCAAGTCGCTCGTGGAGCATGGACAGTGTCTGGTTGAGACGTATAAGGTCGATGCAAAGGAGCTGTGCCTGGAGCAATATGTCGCGACGTTGCTTGATAAGAAGTTGCTCTCCTACGATGTTCTGCATCTTTGCCTGCTTGTTGCGTGCAGCATACTTTGTGGGGAAGTCGATTTCCTGGCTAACCACAAGCTCGCTCTCTGCCACGCCTGAGTAGCCTTTGGTAAAGAACGGACTATACTCTACAGACGGGCCGCCAATACTGTTGGATGCCTTGATGTCGAGCACGTCGGCTTGATTGTCGTGGACGAGAGCCTGGAGGGTGAGGTTGTTGGATGCTACTTGCTTGAGCACGTCGCCGATGTTGTCGGCGAGAGCTATGCTATACGTGCTGAATGCCACGATTGTGGCGATTAGATATCTTTTCATATATAATAGGTACGATGAATGCGTTGAGTAATGTGGAACTTATAAGTCCGCCGAGTATAACCTTTGCCATTGGCGACTGTATCTCGTTGCCAGGCAAATCGCCTCCAAGTGCCAACGGCACGAGGGCGAGAGCTGAGGTAAGAGCGGTCATGAGGATAGGGTTAAGACGCGAGAGCGAACCTTCGATGATGGCTTGGCGGATGCTCTTGCCTTCCTCTGTACGCAGGCGTTTGTACTCGGTGATAAGCAGCATACCATTGCGTGTGGCGATGCCGAATAGCGATATGAAGCCTATGACAGCTGGGATGCTTATCTCGCCCGTGGTGAACACTATTGCAAAGATGCCGCCAATGAGAGCCAATGGGAGGTTTAGAAGTATAACTCCGGCTTCCATAGCGTTGCGGAACTGCATGAAGAGGAGACAGAAGATTACGATAATGGCAAGGATGCAGGTGAGATAGAGCACACGGCTGGCACTCTCCTGACTCTCAAACTGACCGCCATATTCTACATGATAGCCTTCGGGCAGCTGCACCTCCTCTGATACGGCTTCCTTGATGTCTGCCACTACATCGCTCAAAGCTCTGCCGCTGGTATTGGCAGAGATTACAATCTTGCGCTGTACGTTCTCGCGGTTGATGGTGTTGGGGCCGGCACTCGATATTATATCTGCCACATCGCTAAGCGGAACCTTACGTCCATCCTGGGTGTCGATAACGAGATCGTTTATCTCGTCGTAGTTGGCGGCCTTAACAACGAGGTTGAAAGCACGTCCTGCCTCGTATACCTGAGAAACAGTTTCGCCTGCAAGATTGACAGCGAGGAACTCGTTAAACTCGGGAAGGGTGATACCGTTGCGTACAAGCAGCTCGCGACGTGGCATAATCTTAAGCTCGGGACGTTCTATCTGCTGCTCGACGTTGAGGTCGGCTATGCCCTCTATATCTTGGCAGGCATTCTTTATCTGATTGCCTATGGTGAACATTCGGTTGAGGTCGGTGCCGAAGAGCTTGATGGCTATGCTCGCCTGGGTTCCAGAGAGCATAGCGTCGATGCGGTGAGAGATGGGCTGACCTATCTCGATGTTAGCTCCTGCGAGTACAGAGAGACGCTTGCGCACGTCGTTGAGAACTTCTTCATGACTGCGGTCTTTTAATGCAAATGGGGCTTCTATCTCGCTGACGTTTACGCCAAGGGCATGTTCGTCGAGTTCGGCACGTCCGGTCTTGCGCGCCACGGTCTTAATCTCGGGCACCTGAAGCAGCAAGCGTTCTGCACGTGCACCGATAGAATCGCTCTCTTCGAGCGAAATACCTGGAAGCGACGAAATATTGATGGTGAACGAGCCTTCGTTGAACTTGGGCAAGAAGCTACTGCCAAGGCAGAAGAACACGCCTACAGCCACTACAAACAGCGTAGCGGTGCCTACGATTACCTTGCGTGTGTTGGCAAGCACCCACTGCAATGCACGCTCGTAATATGTCTTGAGCCATACTGCCAAGAAGGCTTCCTTAGGCATCTCGCCCTTGCTCTTGCCAAGCAGGTAGCTACATAGCACGGGGGTGAGCGTGAGGGCTACAATGGTTGACGCAAAGAGGGCGGTGACGAAGGCTATGCCAAGGGGTATGAGCATACGGCCTTCCATGCCGCTGAGGAAGAACAGCGGCGCAAAGCTTACTACTATTATCAACGTAGAATTGAGTATAGGCATACGCACTTCGCGTGATGCGTTATACACAAGCTCTATTATTGGCATACGCTCTGACTCGGGCAATTCGCGGTTTTGGCGTATATGTTTGTACACATTCTCCACATCCACAATGGCGTCGTCGACAAGCGAACCGATGGCAATGGCAAGACCGCCGAGGGTCATGGTGTTGATGCTGATGCCAAGAGCATTGAGCACTATCATCGCTACGAGGAACGAGAGGGGTATGGTGACAAGCGAGATGACCGTGGTGCGCACGTTGGCAAGGAAGAGCATCAAGATTATCACAACGAAGATGGCGCCCTCGATGAGCGACTTCTGTACGTTGTCGATACTGCTCTCGATGAAGTCGGCCTGACGGAAGATGTCTGTTGATATATGCACATCCTCAGGAAGAGTCTTGTGAAGGTCTTCCAGAGCAAGGTCGAGGTGCTTGGTAAGGTCGATGGTACTGGTGTTGGGCTGCTTGGTTACGGTGAGGAGTACGGCTGACTGGGCTCGCTCGCTTGCCACACCGAGTTTGGGCGACTGATTGCCCACCTTTATATCGGCTACGTCGGCGAGGGTTATGACACTCTCGCCGTTCTTCTTGACGATACATGTGCCCAACTTCTCTACGTCGTTGGTAGAAGTGATGCCACGGATTATATACTCGTTGCCGTACTTGTAGCGCACGCCACCGTTGGTGTTGACGTTCATGCCACGAGTACTCGCCATTACGTCGGAGAGCGAAACACCGAAGTGCTTCATCTTGCCCGGGCTTACGAGTATCTGATACTCCTTGATGTCGCCGCCATGCACGCTGACCTGAGCCACGCCTCCGGTAGAAAGCAGGCGCGGACGTATCACCCAATCGGCATAAGTACGAAGGTCTTGCTGCGAAGTGTGCTTGCTGGTGAGGCTCACAATGAGCACCTCGCCAAGGATGGACGACTGCGGACCGAGCACCGGAGCGCTTACACCGGCAGGCATCTGATCGCCAATAGCAGCAAGTTTCTCACTTACTATCTGGCGATCGAGATATATGTCGGTGCCCCAATCAAACTCTACCCACACTACAGAGAAACCATTGGTGGACTGAGAGCGGACACGACGCACACCGGTACTGCCATTGACGGCGGTCTCAATAGGGAATGTCACAAGCTGTTCCACTTCCTCAGTTGCCATGCCACCAGCTTCGGTCATGATGACTACGGTAGGGGCGTTGAGGTCAGGGAACACGTCGACATCGGTCTTGCTGGTGGAGTATAAGCCGGCGATGACCAGCAGCACCGACGCCACCAACACAAGTATTCTGTTCTCAAGCGAGAAACGTATTATCTTATTTAGCATAGATTTTTAGTGATTATGATTATGTGCAGGAATAGCGTTAGCAGCCGAAGCCAACTTTACTTGCATGGCACCCTTAGTCACGACGCGGTCGCCATGCTTCACTCCCGTAAGTATCTCCACACGCTCGCCGTCGCTCTCGCCGAGTGTAACCTCCTGCTTGCGATAGCCCTCAGCGTCCACCTGAATGTACACAAAGTGGATGCCCTGCTCTTCGGTAATGGCTGTAAGCGGTAAGCTTATAACGTTAGGACGATCCTGAGTGATGAGATATATCTCGGCATACGAGCCTTGCACAACATCGCCTGTGTTGTTGAACTCGAATATAACGGGGATGTACGAGTTGTTGACCTCAGCCGAACGACCGTAAGACTGGATATGTCCGCCCATATCGGTGATGTCGTATAGACGCTTGCTGTAGCTGGTGCGGAACTTGGCACAGCGTATCTTGTTAAGCTCGTTGAAGTGACGCTCCGGTATCTCGGCACGCAGATAGAGGTGCTTGTTCTGGGTAATAACGGCAAGGGGCTGACCAGCTTCCACATAGTCGCCGCCATTGACCATAGATTGCTTGATATAGCCGCCGCGAGGAGCTGTGACCGTCACACCGCCGGCGCTGCGTGTGCGCTGCATGCTGGTGTAGGTGAGCTTGGCAGCCTCATATTCCGCCTTGGCAACGGCGAGGTCTTTCTCGCTTATTATCTTGTCCTTGATGAGTGTCTTCGCACGTGTATAGTCGCGCTCGGCACGCTCAAAGTCGATACGGGCACGCTGTACGGGGTCGCCGTCAGCCATCTGCATACCTGCGGAAGTGATGGAGAAGAGCGTGGTTCCGGCAGCCACCTTTAGTCCTTCACTCACGTGGTTCTTATACTGCACACGTCCGCTGATGGTGGCAACAACGGCTGTCTCGTCGCATGATGCCGACATCACCTTGCCACTGGTGTGGATGACGCCATGAAACATGCCTGGCTTCACTTCCTCCACCTTCACTCCGGCAGCACGAGCCTTCTCAGGCGAGAGGATAATCTCGTCGGTATGGGCGCCTTTAGCCTCATGACCTTCCTCTTCGGAATCGTGGTCGTGGTGCTCGGTTTCCTCGGCATGCTCATGGTCATGGTCGTGATCGAGATGGTCATGGGACTTGCCTCCGCAAGCGACCATTCCCGCCACGAAGACTACTGATAATAAGTAATAAGTAATTCGTCTAAGCATATTTCATTAAGTATTTATTAATAAGCTAAAAAAAGTCAGGTGCAAAGATAAGGAATAAGCAATGCAACTATGTTGCAAAAGCAAAGATTTTACGCATAAATAGGAACATACGTACATATTAATATATGCGTAAGATAATAAAAGAGAAATAATTTACTCTATTAGGACATAAAAGAAGATGGAATGAGACGTTTTGGGATACAAACAAAGCGGATGCGCCGCACTTCTGAGAGTGCTTCGCATCCGCTTTGTATATTTGTTGTTGACTGAATTAGTCAGCGAGCTTTGCCTTGATGAACTCGCGGTTGAGGCGAGCGATGTTGGCGATAGACTCGTTCTTCGGGCACTCAGCCTCGCAAGCGCGGGTGTTGGTGCAGTTACCGAAGCCAAGCTCCTCCATCTTAGCGATCATTGCCTTAGCACGCTTAGCAGCCTCAGGACGACCCTGAGGAAGGAGAGCGAGCTGGCTAACCTTAGAGCTTACGAATAGCATTGCAGAACCGTTCTTACATGCAGCTACGCAGCAACCGCAACCGATACATGTAGCGCAGTCCATTGCCTCGTCGGCGTCTTCCTTCGGGATGAGGATGGCGTTAGCGTCCTGGGGCTGGCCAGTACGAACGCTTACATAACCACCTGCCTGCATGATTTTATCGAATGCAGAACGGTCGACCATGCAGTCCTTGATAACTGGGAAAGCAGCCGAACGCCAAGGCTCAACAGTGATAACGTCGCCATCGTTGAACTTACGCATGTAGAGCTGGCAGGTTGTGGCACCCTGGTTAGGTCCGTGGGGATGACCGTTGATGTAGAGTGAACACATACCGCAGATACCCTCGCGGCAGTCGTGGTCGAATACGAAAGGCTCGTTGCCTTCCTCGATGAGCTGCTCGTTAAGGATGTCGAGCATCTCAAGGAATGAGGTATCCGTAGGGATATCCTTCATCTCGCGTGTGTCGAAGTGGCCCTTGTCCTGAGGACCGTTCTGACGCCAATATTTCAGTGTGAATGATATATTTGCCATAATCTTTATTAGTTCTTATAGTTACGTGTCTGTACCTTGATTGCCTCGTACTCGAGCGGCTCCTTGATGAGCTCAGGAGCGGTCTCGTCGTTGTTCTTGTACTCCCAGCAACCTACATAGAAGAAGTTCTCGTCGTCGCGCTGTGCCTCGCCCTCTGGAGTCTGGTGCTCCTCGCGGAAGTGACCACCGCAAGACTCCTCGCGTGAGAGGGCGTCGTGTGCGATAAGCTCACCCATGAGGATGAAGTCGCGGAGGTGGATAGCCTTGTCAAGCTCTACGTTCAAGCCTTCCTTCGATCCAGGGATGAAGAGGTTGGTGTTGAACTCCTTGCGGATCTTCTTGATGAGCTCGATACCCTGCTCAAGACCCTCCTTTGTACGACCCATACCTACGTGCTCCCACATGATGTGGCCAAGCTCCTTGTGGATAGAGTCAACCGAACGCTTACCCTTGATGTTCATGAGGCGGTCGATTTCAGCCTGAACACCCTTCTCTGCCTCAGCAAACTCTGGCAGATCGGTAGAGAGGTGCGGCCAGATAGCCTGGTCGGCGAGGTAGTTCTGGATGGTGTAAGGCAATACGAAGTAACCATCAGCCAAGCCCTGCATAAGAGCAGAAGCACCAAGACGGTTGGCACCGTGGTCAGAGAAGTTGCACTCACCGATAGCGAACAGACCAGTGATTGAAGTCTGGAGCTCGTAGTCTACCCAGATACCACCCATTGTGTAGTGGATAGCAGGATAGATCATCATCGGGTTGTAGTACTTAACACCGTTGATTTCGTTGGCAAGCTCGCCTGGGTTTACGTCTGTAATCTCCTCGTACATATCGAAGAGGTTGCCATAACGCTGACGGATAACGTCGATGCCGAGACGGTTGATTGACTCAGAGAAGTCGAGGAATACGGCAAGACCGGTGTTGTTTACGCCGAAGCCCTTGTCGCAACGCTCCTTGGCTGCACGTGAGGCAACGTCACGAGGAACGAGGTTGCCGAATGCCGGATAGCGACGCTCCAAGTAGTAGTCGCGGTCTTCCTCAGGAATATCGCTGCCCTTCTTGGTGCCTGCCTGAAGAGCCTTGGCATCCTCAATATTCTTTGGTACCCAGATACGGCCGTCGTTACGCAGAGACTCTGACATAAGAGTAAGCTTAGACTGCTTGTCGCCGTGTACAGGGATACATGTCGGGTGGATCTGCACGTAGCAAGGATTTGCGAAGTAAGCACCCTTACGATAGCACTGGATAGCTGCTGTACAGTTGCAACCCATAGCGTTGGTAGAGAGGAAGTAGGTGTTGCCGTAACCACCAGTAGCGATTACCACTGCGTTAGCAGAGAAACGCTCGAGCTTGCCTGAAATGAGGTTCTTGGCGATGATACCACGAGCGCGACCGTCAACGATAACCACGTCTTCCATCTCGTAACGAGTATAGAGGAGCACACGGCCTGTGTTAACCTGCTTTGAAAGTGCTGAGTAAGCACCGAGGAGCAGCTGCTGACCTGTTTGACCCTTAGCGTAGAATGTACGTGACACCTGAGCACCACCGAATGAACGGTTGGCAAGCATGCCGCCGTACTCACGAGCGAAAGGAACACCCTGAGCAACGCACTGGTCGATGATGTCATTTGACACCTCGGCAAGACGGTATACGTTTGCCTCACGAGCACGGTAGTCGCCACCCTTTACTGTATCGTAGAACAGACGGTATACAGAGTCGCCGTCGTTCTGATAGTTCTTGGCAGCATTGATACCACCCTGGGCTGCGATAGAGTGAGCGCGACGCGGAGAGTCCTGGATGCAGAAGTTAAGCACACGGAAACCCATCTCGCCGAGGCTGGCTGCTGCAGAAGCACCTGCAAGACCTGTACCTACAACGATAATGTCAAGCTTAAGTTTGTTCTTTGGGTTCACCAGACGCTGGTGAGCTTTATAGTTGGTCCACTTCTCGGCCACTGGGCCTTCAGGGATTCTTGAATTAATAGTCTTAGCCATAATGTGAATTATGAATTTTGATTTTTTAGTTTTTAATTAGCAGCAGAGGCTTGGTGCGCAACCAAGTGCGAAAGCAATTACTACTACGAGGAAACCGAGGACGAGGAGGGTTGAGTAAACCTGACCGATAACCTTCCAACGGTTGAACCATACCTTACCATTCCAGCCGAATGTCTGCATTGCGCTCCAGAAACCGTGTGTGAGGTGCAACCAGAGAGCTACGAGCCATACGATGTAGAGAACAACGTAAACCGGGTTGGCAAATGTCTCCTTGATCCAGCCGAAACCGTCTGCAGGTGCACATACGCCCTCGAAGCCCATAAGCTCGGCAAACATCATGTTGTACCAGAAGTTGAAGAGGTGGAGCAACAGACCGAGAACGATGATGATGCCAAGAACGAGCATGTTCTGAGATGCCCACTCTACACCCTTAGGCTTTGCTGTTACCTCGTAACGAGAGTTGCCACGGGCTGCGCGGTTCTGCATCGTGAGCCAGAAGGCATAAACGATGTGGATTACTGCGAGGGCAGCCAAGCCCATTGTCGCTACTACGGCATACCAGTTGGCGCCGAGGAACTCACAGATCATGTTGTAAGCGTCTCCAGAGAAGAGAGCTGCAACATTCATTGACATGTGGAATGTCAAGAATAGAACAAGGGCGATACCAGTCAAGGCCATCACCACCTTTCTACCGATGGATGAATTGATTAACCACATAAATGATTTGAATTAAAAAAATTATTAAATGTTAGAATTATTGATTCCAATATTTGGAGGCCTCGCCGTCGCGGCGGTGCCATAATAAGGTTGCGGCTTACTTTCTTAATGAAGAGAATCCGGTTATGGAACATATAACATAACACGTAATTTTGTGCTATACTATATAATAGGTATATGCCGTGTCCTTACAGACTGCAAAAATACTGAAAATTGATGATAAATCAAACTATTTCTCTTCAAAAATCATTTTTTATTCTTAATTTTGCGAAGGGAAACTTAGTAGATACTAAATTGAGCCGTACCATACAAAATATTATTGACAATCAATATATGAATTTTAATTACGACGTTATCGTTATAGGCGGCGGACACGCCGGTTGTGAGGCTGCAGCAGCGGCAGCCCGAATGGGTGCCAAGACGTGCCTAATAACGATGGACATGAACAAAATAGGACAGATGAGTTGCAACCCAGCCGTTGGCGGTATTGCCAAGGGACAGATAGTGCGCGAGATTGATGCCTTAGGCGGCGAGATGGGTCTTGTGACCGATGCCACATCCATACAGTTTCGCATGCTCAACCGAGGCAAGGGTCCTGCAGTATGGAGCCCGAGAGCACAATGCGACCGCGGCAAGTTTATTTGGGAATGGCGCTCACGTCTCGACCGTATAGACGGGCTAGATATTTGGCAGGACGAAGCCTGCGAGTTGCTTGTGAAGAATTGCGAGGCAGTGGGGGTCGAGACGGTCTGGGGGGTAACGTTCCACGCCAAGGCTGTAGTCATAACAGCCGGCACCTTTCTCAACGGACTGATGCACGTTGGCAGACGTAAGGTGCCAGGAGGACGATGTGCCGAACCAGCCGTACTACAATTCACTGAGAGCATTACACGTCACGGCATAACATCGGCAAGAATGAAGACGGGAACTCCCGTGCGTATAGATCGTCGATCGGTTCACTTCGAGGATATGGAGTGTCAGCCAGGCGAGACCGACTACCACGGATTTTCGTACATGACGGCTCCGAAACACTTGAAACAGCTTCCGTGCTGGACAACATACACCAACAAAGAGGTGCACGACACACTGCGCGACGCCATTGCCGAATCCCCACTCTACAACGGACAGATAAAGTCTACCGGACCTCGCTATTGTCCGTCTATTGAGACAAAACTCGTAACGTTCCCCGACAAGGACCAGCACCCGCTGTTTCTAGAACCTGAAGGCGAGAATACCAACGAAATGTACCTTAACGGATTCTCCTCGTCTATGCCTATGGACGTACAGCTTGCCGCTTTAAAGAAGATTAAAGCTTTCAGAGATATCAAGGTTTACCGACCGGGCTATGCTATAGAATACGATTACTTCGATCCTACACAACTTAAGCCTTCATTGGAGTCGAAGAAAATAAAGGGCCTCTTCTTTGCTGGACAGGTAAACGGAACCACAGGATATGAGGAAGCTGGCGGGCAAGGTACTATGGCAGGTATTAATGCCGCCCTACTCTGCGGTGGCTCTGAACCGTTCATCATGAAACGCGACGAGGGTTACATAGGAGTCTTGATAGACGACCTTACGACGAAGGGTGTTGACGAGCCTTACCGCATGTTCACCTCCAGAGCCGAGTATCGCATACTTCTACGACAAGACAATGCCGACGCACGACTCACAGAACGGGCTTATAACTTAGGTCTTGCTTCTCGCGAACGCTACGACCTATGGCTTAAGAAGAAGGCAGAAACCGAACGTATCATCAACTTCTGCAACTCTACCAACGTTAAGCCTCGCGACATAAACGCGGCTCTCGAATCGTTCGGCACCACACCAATGCAGTTTGGCGCTACAATAGCAAGCCTTGTGGCTCGTCCACAACTAAGCATCAAACAACTCGCCTCTGTCCTTCCTTCCCTCAAGGCGGCGCTCGATACAGACGACGCAAGACAGGAGGAGATTGTGGAAGCAGCCGAAGTATTGATAAAGTACGACGGTTACATAAAGCGCGAACGACAGATTGCCGACAAGATGCACCGGTTGGAAGACATCCGCATAAAGGGACATTTCAACTACGAGCAACTTCACGAGATATCAACAGAGGGTAGACAGAAGCTTATACGCATAAACCCTGAAACTCTCGGACAGGCATCGCGCATTCCTGGTGTATCGCCAAGCGACATCAACGTACTGCTTGTACTGATGCACAGGTAAAGTTTCACGTGAAACAAAAAGAATAACAAACATATAATAAACAGCTGAAAATGAACAACAAACTATTGCTTGACAATCTGCGTTGTATACCAGATTGGCCAAAGAAGGGAGTCAACTTCCGTGACGTAACTACACTCTTCAAAAACAACAAATGTCTGCAAGAGATTTGCGATGAAATGTACGATCTCTACAAGGACAAAGGCATAACCAAGATTGTCGGCATCGAGTCGCGCGGCTTCGTTATGTCGTCTGCCCTCGCACTTCGTCTGGGTGCAGGTGTTGTTCTTTGCCGCAAGCCTGGCAAGCTACCTTGCGATACAGTACAGGAAAGCTATGCCAAGGAGTATGGCAAGGATACTATAGAGATTCATAAGGATGCCATCGATGAAAACGACGTTATTCTTCTGCACGACGACCTTCTTGCAACAGGCGGCACAATGAAGGCGGCTTGCAACCTCGTTAAGAAGTTTCACCCTAAGAAGGTATACGCCAACTTCATCATCGAGCTTGTAAACGAAGGTCTTAACGGACGCGAAGGTTTTGACGAGGATATCGAAATTTCATCGCTGATACAGATTTAACAGGAACAGGAGTCTTGCTGGCTAACGACTAGCATCAACACTGACAATCAACAGGAAAGAGCTGTACATGCTTTGAAACAAAAACAGGCGCGACAGGCTACAGGCCTGCCGCGCCTTTGTATAAGAGCAAGATAACAGAAGAGAAATACTCTACCGTTACATACCTTACAGTTCCACGTGAAACAACAAATCTCAAACCTCTTAGTTACAAAGCACTTACAGATAGAACAGGCAAAACAAACAACAGACAACGCTGTACCAACAACAGGCAGTCGAACACCACAACAGAAGGTAGCTCATCATATAAACAACAGGCAACCATGACAAAGGAAGAAAACGCAAAGCGCATAGAACGTCTTAAGAACATCGTACTCAACATGCCCGAAAAACCGGGCAGTTACCAATTCTACGATGCAAGCCACACTATAATATATGTAGGCAAGGCTAAACGTCTTAAACAGCGCGTCTCAAGCTACTTCCACAAAGAGGTAGACAGGTTTAAAACAAAGGTGCTGGTATCAAAGATTGAGGACATCAGCTACACCGTCGTCAATACAGAGGAGGATGCCCTGCTACTGGAAAACTGTCTTATAAAGAAGTACAGCCCACGCTACAACGTTCTTCTTAAAGACGGCAAGACCTACCCAAGCATCTGTGTTACTAACGAATATCTACCTCGAGTCTTCAAAACACGACATATTAATAAGAAATATGGAACCTTCTTCGGACCATACTCCAACACAGGCAGTATGTTTGCCGTGCTCGAACTTATACACAAACTTTATAAGCCGCGCACTTGCCGTATTCCTATAACCAAGGAAGGCATCGAAAAGGGCAAGTATAAACCGTGTCTCGAATACCACATACACAACTGCAAAGCCCCATGTTGTGGCAAACAATCGTTGGAAGATTATCAAGCTTCCATCGCACAGGCTCGTGAAATATTGAAAGGCAACACGCGCCAACTATCGCAACACGTATACGAGGAAATGCTACAAAAAGCCGAAGACTTGAAGTTTGAAGAAGCCGAAGAGTTGAAACAAAAGTATCTTCTCATCGAAGGATTCTGTGCCAAGAGCGAGGTTGTTAGTCACACAATAACCGACGTCGACGTTTTCACTATTGTCGACGACACCATTAGTAACACAGCTTTCATCAACTACATACACGTCAAGAATGGATCTGTAAACCAAAGCTTCACATTCGAGTACAAACGTAAACTATATGAAACCGACCGCGAATTATTGCTTACCGCAATACCCGAAATACGCGATAGATTCCAAAGTAAAGCTAAGGAAATAATTGTTCCGTTTGAAATGGACTGGCAACTTTCCAAGGTTTCATTCATAGTTCCGCAGCGTGGCGACAAAAAGCACCTTCTAGAACTTGGCGAGATGAACTGCAAGCAATACAAGTTCGACCGATTAAAGCAGACTGAAAAGCTTAACCCCGAGCAGAAACAAACCCGTCTGATGAAGGAGCTACAACAAAAGCTGCAACTTCAAAAGCTGCCGTATCATATAGAATGTTTCGACAACTCCAATATATCTGGTACCGATGCCGTGGCAGGATGCGTCGTATTCAAGAGCATGAAACCATCGAAGAAGGACTATCGCAAGTACAATATCAAAACAGTTGCTGGCCCCGACGACTACGCCTCAATGCAGGAGGTTGTACGCCGACGCTATTCACGAATGATAGAAGAAGGCACTACCCTGCCCGACCTCATCATTACCGACGGTGGACAAGGACAAATGAACGTAGTGAAACAGGTTGTCGAAGGCGAGCTACACCTTAACATTCCTATCGCTGGACTCGCCAAGAACGACCATCACCGCACCAACGAGCTGCTCTTTGGCAATCCTCCTATGACCATAGCTATTAAAACCGACTCAGAACTGTTCCATGTATTGACGCAGATTCAAGATGAGGTGCACCGCTATGCCATAACCTTCCACCGTGACAAGCGATCGAAGCATGCCTTACACAGTGCACTCGATGATATAGCAGGAATTGGACCCGTCACACGCGACCGTCTAATCAAAGCCTTTAAAAGCGTCAAACGCATACAAGAGGCATCTATAGAAGATATAGAAAAAGTTGTGGGAGCAGCAAAAGCCACAAAGATAAAAGAAGCATTAAAAAAGACAGAATAAAGGTTGAAACAGACCATAAAACAGACAAAAGAGCCCAAACAGAAAGATATAAAAATGCGCCAAGATCTCACGACCGTAGCGCACACACAGAGAAGATTATGTAAATCTTCCTTGCCTGCTACGACTCTCACGAGCCACAAACAAGCCAATCCTTATATCAAATTATACTAAAAACTAAAAGTCTTTACCTAATCTGTAGTTCATACTTTATATTATACGTAAAATTACTATTCTGTTTCACTTTGCAAATTTATCAAATTCCTATGAGATTTCAAAGGAAAACTAATAAAATCGATAACAAATGGATAGTATTTTATATGATTTTTAATTATTACTTGCCCGTATCGGAATTTTATAATATCTTTGTATAGTAAAGGGATAAAAGGCGCCAAGCCCCCAAAACACATATAAAACAACCAAAATATAAAAAACCAAAACTGATATATGAGAACAGTTATACAGCGTGTGCAGCACGCATCTGTCACCATAAACGGTTCTATTAAGTCGAGCATTGGCAATGGCTTCCTTCTGCTCCTCGGCATCGAGGCTACCGACACATCCGAGGACGTTGATTGGCTTGTGAAGAAAGTGTCTGCCCTACGCGTATTCGACGACGAGAACGGCGTTATGAACCGCTCTATCATCGACGTTCAAGGCGAGGCATTAGTGGTTAGCCAGTTTACGCTATACGCATCATATAAAAAGGGCAACCGCCCATCATGGTTCCGTGCTGCAAGCCACGATATTTCTGTTCCGCTATACGAGGAGTTTTGCAGCAAACTTTCAGCAGCCCTCGGCAAAGAAGTGGGCACTGGAGAATTCGGAGCCGACATGAAGGTAGAGCTACTCAACGATGGTCCGGTAACAATCTGCATGGACACCAAAAACAAGGAGTAAGCAATGAAGGATAGTACAAAGGATTATATATCTGTAATCGCATACATCCTGAACTTTATAGGCGTAGTAATGTTAAGCACTTCTAAGTCGTGGGGAGCAGAGATTGCATGGTATAAATTTACGGGATGTATGTTGATAATGATAGGTTTCAGTATTAATACCTACATTGAATTTCCCCACCCTTTCCGTGCAGCCAAAAGGTCGAAAAAGATAGGGGCAATATTCCGTATTTGTTTCATTGCGACGTTCGCCATATGGCTTGTATACATCCTATTTATGAAATTTATGGGATATTCGATGGAGATATAAATAGCACAATAAAGATATGACAATAAAGGAAGCGCAAGAGGCGGTAGACCGTTGGATAAAGGAGTATGGCGTGCGCTATTTCTCCGAGCTTACCAATATGGCTTGCCTTACAGAGGAAGTGGGCGAACTTGCCCGCATTATGGCTCGCCGCTATGGCGACCAGAGTTTCAAGGAGGGCGAATCGCACGACCCCTCCGAGGAGATGGCAGACATCCTTTGGGTGCTTATCTGCCTTGCTAACCAAACCGGTGTCGACCTTACCGAAGCCCTGCAAAAGAGCTTCGACAAGAAGACAAAACGCGACAAAGAACGCCATAAAAACAACCCCAAACTATATAAAGAATAGAATCTATAATATATAGAAAGAGAAGTAAACAACAAACCAAATAAAAACAGAAATGGGAATTATTAAAGACATTATCCTGAACGATCTGGAGAACCAGAATGCTCAGCAAACCCCGAGTAAGTATGAAGAGGCGCTTGCCAAGTACAACACTAATATCGACGACCAAGAAGTACGCGATGCCGTACGCAAGATTATCGCCGAGAAAGTACCCGAGAATGATAACATGGACGTTAAGCGTTTTCTTTTCGGCAGCATTGAGCTTACAACCCTCAAGACTACCGATAGCGACACAAGCGTATTGGCATTCACCGAACGTGTAAACGACTTCGACAACGAATATCCCGATCTACCCCATGTAGCTACAATATGCGTATATCCTTGCTTTGCCAAGACTGTAGCAGAGTCGCTTGAGGTAGACGGTGTAGAGATTGCTTGCGTATCAGGCTCATTCCCTTCTTCTCAGGCTCGTATCGAGGTAAAGGTAGCTGAGACATCGCTTGCTGTTGCCGACGGTGCTACAGAGATTGATATCGTTATGCCAGTAGGCAAGTTCCTATCTGGCGACTACGAAGGTGTATGCGACGATATTGCAGAGCTTAAGGCTGCCTGTGGCGAGGATGTTGCCATGAAGGTTATACTTGAAACTGGTGCCCTCAAGACAGCATCTAACATCAAGAAAGCATCCATCCTCTCTATGTATGCTGGGGCTGATTACATCAAGACCTCTACTGGCAAGCTTGAGCCCGCTGCCACCCCAGAGGCTGCCTACGTTATGTGCCAAGCCATTAAGGAGTACTACGACAAGACTGGCATACAGATAGGTTTCAAGCCCGCTGGCGGCATCAATAGTGTTATGGATGCACTTATCTACTACACCATCGTTAAGGAGGTTCTCGGCGAGAAATGGCTCACCAACAAGTGGCTTCGCCTCGGAACATCACGTCTTGCCAATATGCTGCTTAGCGAGCTTAAGGGCGAGCAGATAAAGTTCTTCTAAGAGATAAAAGATATACTATAAACACTAGATATACTAGAAACACTATAGACAATATAAAAAAAAGAGCTAAGCCTCTTTAAGCCTTCCTACGCCCTATGGCTCAGAAAGGCTTAAAGAGGCTTAGCTCTTATATAGAGAGAGGCTCCCTCTCCTTCTTACTTCGTTCTCTTAATCACATAGTCCAGATAAGCCTGCAATGCCGCCTTAACATCCGGCTGCTGCACCTTATCATCCAAGAAACGCTGCGCCTCCGCATGAAACTCCCACATACGGCTCTCAGCATATTCGATACCACCCTTCTCCTTGGTATATTCAACAAGCTTGGCTATCTCCTCAGCCGACACCGCATGCTCCTTTACCTTAAGCGCGAGCTCTCTCATCGATTCATTGCCACCATTATTCACAGCATATATCACGGGTAAAGTAAGCTTTCCCTCAGCCATATCGTTACCGGTAGGTTTGCCTATCTCTGTAGAGTCGTAATAATCGAATATATCGTCGCGTATTTGGAAGATTATACCAAGGTTCTGACCGAACAACTTTGCCGCCTTGACATCCTCCTCCGAGGCTCCTGATGACAATGCACCAATACCCGAACAAGCTTCAAACAGTGCAGCAGTCTTCTGCTTAATAACGTTATAATACACATCTTCAGATATGTCCTTGCGTCCGATGTTAGACAGCTGCAGAATCTCGCCGTCCGACAACGTGCGTCCTAACTCAGCCAAATAAGTCACAATCTCTTCCGAATGGGTGCGAGCCACACACAACAGAGCTGTTGATAGTATATAATCGCCCACCAACACAGCCACCTTATTATCGTACGTAGCATTAACCGAAGCTTGACCACGTCGTTCACCACTCTCATCTACTACATCGTCATGCACAAGCGAGGCTGTATGCAACAATTCCAAACCCACAGCTGCGTTCTGCGTGGCATAATTTATCTGCCCAAAGTTCTTAGCCATTAGTAGTATCAGCATAGGACGCATACGCTTACCAGCACGCTTGCATATATGCTCAAGCGCTGAACCTAGCAAGCCGTCCTCATGCGATAGCGACTTATTAAAAAGACTGATAAAATCGGCGAGCTCCGCCTCTATGGGTTGCTTTATGATTGACAGATAATCCATTGTATTATAATATTTCGTACAAAGTTACTTATTTTGCCTGTATTAGTGACATTTTTTTTGTAATTTTACACCAAAACAATATTAAATACAATGAACAAGCTATTTCTTCTCGACGCCTATGCGCTTATCTACCGCGCATACTATGCGTTCATAAAGAACCCACGTATAAACTCAAAGGGTATGAACACATCTGCCATTATGGGCTTTGTTAATACCCTTAACGAGATTCTTACCAAAGAGCAACCTACTCACATAGGTGTTGCTTTCGATCATGGAAAGACATTCCGCGACGAAGCTTTCCCTTCATATAAAGCACAACGTGAGGAGACACCAGAGGATATACGCGCCTCGGTGCCTATCATCAAGCAGATAATAAAGGCCATGCACATACCCGTGCTTCAGGTTGATGGATTCGAGGCCGACGATGTTATTGGTACACTTGCAACCAAAGCTGGCAAAGCTGGCATAACAACTTATATGCTTACACCTGACAAGGACTACGGTCAATTAGTATCCGACAATGTCTTTATGTTCCGCCCCCGACATGGTGGCGGATACGAAACCATGGGACCATCTGAAGTATGCGAGAAATATGATCTCTCCTCTACTTCTCAGGTTATCGACCTTCTTGCACTTATGGGTGACTCTGCCGACAACTTCCCTGGTTGTCCTGGTGTTGGTCCAAAGACTGCCGCTAAACTTATAGCCGAATTTGGAAGCATTGACAACATGCTTGCCAATTCGTCTAAGATCAAGGGCAAGTTGCGGGAGAAAGTAGAGAGTGCTGTAGACGACATACGTATGTCTAAATTCCTCGCTACTATTCGTACAGATGTACCTATCGATCTTAATCTTGATGAGCTTAAAGTAGAGGAACCCGACTTCACCCAACTCGCCGAAATATTCACAGAGTTAGAATTCAAGTCACTTTTAGACAAGTTTATCAAAAAGCCTCAACAACAACCCAAAGTGGCCAATATGCAACTCGATCTCTTTGCCGAAAATCCGACCAATGATGCGGTTAATGCAGAATTTTCGAGTTTTGAGAGCTTAAAAACCACTCCTCACGAATATAAACTCATTGAAACAGAGGAAGATGCGCATAAATTATTTGACTTTTTTATTACAAAGCAAATTCTTTGTTTAGATACAGAGACTACTTCTATCAATCCAATTGATGCTGAATTGGTAGGTTTAAGCTTCTCTGTTGAAGAAGGCAAGGCATTTTATGTAGCTATTCCAGCAGAACGTAAAAAAGCGGAAAGAATTGTTAATATATTTAAACCTCTATACGAGAGCACCAAAATCCTAAAAATAGGACAAAACATCAAGTACGACATGGAGGTGCTGATGAACTACGGTGTGCGACTCGCCGCTCCTATGTTCGACACCATGCTTGCCCACTATGTACTGCAACCTGAGCAGAAACACAACATGGACATACTTGCCGAGACATTGCTCAACTATCAGACCATACACATCGACGAACTCATCGGACCTAAGGGTAAATCGCAAAAGAACATGCGCGACATCTCCCCTGCCGACATCTGCGATTATGCAGCCGAGGATGCCGACATCACGCTGCGTCTGTATAATGTACTGAAACCACGACTCAAGGAAGCCGATGTCGAGGATTTGTTCTACAATATCGAAATGCCGCTTGTTCCCGTGCTTGCCGAGATGGAGATGAACGGAGTGCTGCTCGACACAAATGCTCTCGCCGAGACATCCAAGGTGTTTACAGATAGAATGATGCAGATTGAGAAGAACATCTACGAACTTGCCGGACACCAATTCAATATAGCGTCGCCCAAACAAGTTGGCGAAGTGCTCTTCGGTGAAATGAAGATTGTCGACAAACCCAAAAAGACAAAGACTGGCCAGTACGTCACTTCCGAGGAGGTTCTACAACAGCTTCGCTCTAAGGCTCCTATCGTAGACCATATCCTCGAACACCGCGGTCTTAAGAAACTCCTCGGCACCTACGTAGATGCCCTACCCAAGCTTATCAATCCGCATACCGGACATATACACACCTCTTTCAATCAAGCGGTTACAGCCACAGGACGCCTCTCCTCTTCCGACCCTAACCTACAGAACATCCCTGTTCGCGGTGAGGACGGTAAAGAAATACGCAAGTGCTTCATTCCCGAGCCTAGATGCCTCTTTTTCTCTGCCGACTACTCGCAGATTGAGCTTCGCGTTATGGCCCATCTTTCTGGCGACAAGAACATGATTGAAGCCTTCCGCGAGGGTTATGACATACATGCAGCAACTGCAGCACGCATATACAAAGAAGATATAAATGATGTGACACGCGACCAACGCACCAAGGCCAAACGTGCCAATTTCGGTATAATCTACGGCATTACTGTCTTTGGTCTTGCCGAACGTTTGGAGATAAGCCGCGACGAGGCTAAACAGCTCATCGATGGCTATTTCGAGACATTCCCGCAAGTGCACGACTATATGGAGAAGGCCAAGCAGCTGGCACGTGAACACGGCTATGCCGAAACCTTCTTCCATCGTCGACGCTATCTGCCCGACATTACCTCGCACAATGCTACCGTGCGCAACTTTGCCGAGCGCAATGCCATAAACGCTCCTATACAAGGCTCTGCTGCCGATATCATCAAGATTGCTATGATTAGAATATACGAGCGTTTCCGTCGCGAGGGTATCAAGTCGAAGATGATTCTGCAGGTGCACGACGAACTCAACTTCTCTGTTCTGCCTGAAGAGAAAGAGCAAGTTGAAAAGATTGTGCTTGAGGAAATGCAGAATGCCTACACACTTCAGGTTCCGCTCGTGGCAGACTCTGGATGGGGAAATAATTGGCTAGAGGCACATTAGTAGCGGAGGTCTCCGGCCTCCGCAGCAACCAATAATACTAACACTACAATTACTCATATTTTGTGCTAGTCTACTTGCTGCGGAGGCCGGAGACCTCCGCTACTAAATTAGATTCTCTGCAAAATACAAAGAAAATGTATCTTTTGTAAGATTACGTGGATTATTATAGATATACTTCAGAATATTCTGATAATGCTGTTCATCCCTAATAATTCTGTCAAAACTCTCCTTCTGCCATACTTGGCCAACACGACCTAACAAACGATTAATACGCAAAGCAGAATAATGCTTTATTGACTTAATTATATCCTGTACCATCCATTCGCCATAAGGCATCAACACAACATGTACATGATTTGGCATTATTACATAAGAGACAATCTTATATCGTACATTATCAAAATGTAATAAAGCCTGAGCTACTATATTACGACATTCTAAATTATTTCACTAGTGTCTCTTAATATATGTTAATCAAATTTGAAGTCAAAACTGAGTTGTC
>ERZ1034753.8-NODE-8-length-84059-cov-25.723977_pt1 | contig 84059 bp, 64 predicted proteins | sample MGYA00520702_ERZ1034753 | MGnify/ENA primary metagenome ERZ1034753 (study PRJEB33766, sample SAMN09781700) | gut metagenome | biome: gut microbiome | host: Homo sapiens | place: Madagascar | study: EMG produced TPA metagenomics assembly of the PRJNA485056 data set...
AAGAAATATAAACATTTAAAAATAACAGACAAGATGAAAGAAACAAAGATTATTGCAAAGGCTGATAACTTTACAGCCACAGATTTTGGTAAGATGAGTGATCTCAAGGACTACACCTTAGAGCTGGGTCCTGAGATTAAAATTCCCGGAAAGGTATTCGGAGGTCAGAGCGTGAATGCTACTGGTGGTGAGTTCTCATTCCAAAGCTTTGCTCCTGGCGCAGAGACAGGATTCCTCCACACCCACAAGAACCACGAGGAACTGTATTTCTTCCTCAGCGGCAAGGGCGAGTTCCAGGTGGATGGCGAGGTATTCCCTGTTCAGGAGGGAAGTGTGGTAAGAGTAGCACCAGCCGGCAAGCGCTCCGTTCGCAACAACGGTACAGAACCACTCGTGATGCTCTGCGTGCAGTATAAGGGCAAAACCTTTACAGCCGAAGATGCAACCGACGGCGTGATTCTCAACGATAAGGTGGAGTGGTAATCGAACTTCACGCCAGATAACGTGATCAGTTATTTTTTGGGAATCAATCGGTTTGGGAATCTCCCCAGATGCTTTTAGGGAAAATCATACGCTGGTTTATGTTTTTCCCCTTTTTGTTTTCAATCTTTTTATCTATCTTTGCACCAGAAATAAATATAAGCATCACAAGCACGACAAGAAGTGGAAGTACGACAAGAAGAAGTGGAAGCACGATAGAGACTGGGATGATGATGATTAAGATTAAGACAGAGTTTAAGACTGAGATTAAGACAAACATTCGATGATAAAACAAAAGAAATCCAAGCTAGAGATCATTCTCCGGCTTGGATTTTCTTTTTATTGTCATGAAGATACTTTCTTATTTTAATGAATTTCCTTCAAATGCTTCTACTTTTTCATCCCCAAGCCCCATTTTTTCCTTCCAAATCGCTTTCATTTCAAAAACTTTTCGTAACTTTGCCACAAAGAATAAAAATGCAAAGACTATGGCAGAAAGAATTTATCCTGTGGGAATACAGACATTCAGCGATATCATCAACAGAGGATGCGTGTACGTGGATAAAACTGACTTGATATACAAGTTGACCAAGAAGTACAAGTATGTATTTCTCAGTCGTCCCCGCCGCTTCGGAAAATCCTTGCTGAGCACAACCCTCCATTCCTATTTCGCTGGCGAGAAAGACCTGTTCAAGGGGCTTGCCATCGAAGGTTTGGAAAAGGACTGGACAGAATACCCTGTCCTGCACTTCGACATGTCCACATTCAAGAATTGCAATCTCAAAGATTTGCAATCCAAATTCAATTACAAACTTTCCGAATATGAAAGTATCTGGGGAAAGAATCCAGAAAGTGAAACTCCCGGAGACAGATTCAAGAACCTGATTATTTCGGCAAAAGAACAAACAGGCAAGCCGGTCATCATCATCATAGACGAATATGATGCACCGCTTCTTGATGTGCTCCACAACGAGGATAGGCTAGCAGAAATCAGAACCGTCATACAAGAATTTTATGCCCCCATCAAGGCTAATGATGAATACATCAGATTCACCTTCATCACGGGAATCACCAAGTTCTCGCAGCTCAGCATCTTCAGCGCCATCAACAATCTGACCAACATCTCCATGGACCCAGAGTTTGCTGCCATCTGCGGCATTACCAAGGAGGAACTCACCACCACCCTGAGCCAGGACATCGAACTGATGGCGGAGCACAATGGGGTGAGCAAGGAAGAGATGGCACGGTTGCTCCAGGAGAATTACGACGGCTATCATTTCACAAGAAACAGCCCCGACATCTTCAATCCGTTTAGTCTGATGCGAGCCTTGGCGTCGGGCGAGATAGAGGACTACTGGTTTGCATCGGGCACTTCTACCTATCTCATCAATCAGATGCAGAGATTCAAGACTAACGTGACGGAGCTGGATAATGTCTTCGCCTTCTCGTCTTCGTTCGATCGTCCTACGGAGAAGATGACAGATGCCCTGCCATTGCTCTATCAGAGCGGCTACCTTACCATCAAGGACTACGACCCTCTCTCCAAAGGTTACTATCTCGGCATTCCAAACAAGGAAGTAAGAGCCGGACTGATGGAAAACCTGCTGCCGCTCTACACCAATCTGAGCGATGGTACTTCGCTGGGCTTTGCGGCTCGTTTCTATCAAGCCTTAGTTTACGGAAACATCGACAAGGCGATGACGCTGATGAAATCCTACTTCGCTTCCATTCCTTACCCGGAAGGCGGAAAGGATGTATTGGCAGACATGCAGAAAAACGAGTATTATTACGAAACCGTTTTCTACATCATGCTTTCGATGATGAACATAGCCGTTCTCACGCAGGTGAAGAGTTGCAGGGGCAGAGCCGATGCCGTGATGTTCTCGCCCCACACCATCTTCGTCTTCGAGATTAAAATCAACAAGCCTGCCAAGGAAGCCCTCGCCCAGATAGACGAAAAAGGCTACATGGTTCCTTTCGAGGCTGATGAAAGAAAGCTCGTAAAGATTGGCATCAGCTTCAGCACAGAGACAAGGACTATTGAGGATTGGGAATACAGGGTTCTGGATAAAACTTCAACAAAACCAACACTTAAGAAAGCGTATTCTGTCGAAGAAAAAAGAAAAGAACACGGAAACGCCTATCTCCCTTGGGAAAAAGAAGCAGATGATATTCTGATAAAATTTTATAATGAAGGAAAAAAGATAAAGGAAATAGCAGAAATCATGGAGCGTTCGAGAGGAGCGATTTACTCTAGACTTAAAAAGCTAGGAATTATAAATTAATAAGAAGACTCTGAATCAGCATTTCTTATGGCTAATTCAGAGCCTTCTTCTTTTTACTTTCTCCCTATTCCTTCACCTCCGTTATTTCCGGATGCTCCATCCGCTCCTTTTTCTTGAGTTTCTTCACCACTTCGGAATAACTGTGGCGAAGCAGGGACTGGATGAAATCATCTTCCAGCGTGCCATAAAGGTTTACCTGATTCCAGTATTTCTTATTCCAATGCCATGCGCCTTCTATTTCGGGATGCACTTCCCGGAGTTCGAGGGCGTAATCGGCATTACATTTCATCGTAACCCATTCAGGGCGCTCCAGGTCAACACAGGCAAAGATCTTGCCCAAGATGCGAAACACCAAGGTCTGCTCATCAAAAGGAAAATCCTCGGTTACGAGGGGAAGCGAGAGGCAATACTCTCTAACAGATTCTATATTCATAATTTCTTCTGATTATTTCTGATTAAAATGTTTTCTATGTTTTAGGGGACAAAGATAATAAATTCTGATGAAACGGCAAGACTTATTCCATAAAAAAACATCAGATTTTCCAGCACAACGAATTCTACGATGTTTTCTCTTTAAAGCACAAAGATTATTAGAACTTTTTTCTTGTAATGAGACTGCAAAGATAGGCGATTTTTGGGGAGAAGATTTTAACATAAAGGAATAAAACGAGAGTTTTTAGAGAAGATAGATTACTTTTTGATGGATAAACAGATGAAAGTCAAAAGAAAAACTTTTAAACAACTTCTTTATGAGATACCTAAAAATAACCCTTTTTTGTAACTTTTTCAACAAAACATTTGGTAGTTACATAATTTTATTGTAGATTTGCAGCAGAAATCAAAAAGAAGGAGTGATTATGAAGAAGGAAGAAATGAAGCAAGGACTGCTATCCCAAATATTCCATCTCTATTACGATGGTTTCAGGAAGATGACCCTGGGCAAGACGCTCTGGACCATCATCCTCATCAAGCTTGCCATCATCTTCCTGGTGCTCAAGCTCTTCTTCTTTCCGAATTATATTAACAGTAATGCAAAAAACGGAGACAAGGCTGGCTTCGTTTCCAAGGAAATCCTGAACAGATAAAGTTCTGAATTCCCAACTACCACATCGAAAGAAATACAAAAACATTATATAATAACAATTTTAAAACCGTTCAACTATGATGACAAATCTATTGTTAGACATTACATCAGCCACCATCGACTGGTCGAGGGCGCAATTCGCACTCACGGCCATCTACCATTGGCTGTTTGTTCCGCTCACCCTGGGACTGGCAGTAATCATGGGCATCGCCGAAACATGTTACTACCGCACCAACAAGCCGTTCTGGAAGCACGTAACCCGTTTCTGGCAAAAACTCTTTGGCGTGAACTTCGCCATGGGTGTTGCCACAGGCATCATCCTGGAGTTTGAATTCGGCACCAACTGGAGCAACTACTCCTGGTTCGTGGGCGACGTGTTCGGCGCTCCCCTAGCCATCGAAGGCATCCTGGCATTCTTCATGGAGAGCACCTTCGTGGCCGTGATGTTCTTCGGCTGGGATAAGGTGAGCCGGGGCTTCCACCTTGCCTCCACCTGGCTCACGGGACTTGGCGCCACCATTTCTGCCTGGTGGATTCTCGTAGCCAACGCCTGGATGCAATATCCGGTGGGACAGGAATTCAATCCCGACACCATGCGCTTCGAGATGACCTCTTTCCTGGATGTGGCACTTTCGCCATTCGCCATCAACAAGTTCACCCATACCGTCACCTCATCCTGGATTATCGGAGCCACCTTCGTGGTAGCCGTAAGCTGCTGGTATCTCCTGAAGAAGAGAGAAACCCAACTGGCCAAGGCGAGCATCAAGATGGGTGCCGGAGTAGGACTCATCGCCACCCTGCTGGCTGCGATGACCGGCGACAATTCCGCCTATCGGGTGGCACAGGTGCAGCCAATGAAACTGGCTGCGATGGAAGCATTATATAATGGTGGCAAGGGCGAGAGCCTTACGGCGATAGCAGCCGTTCACCCCTTCCGGCAGCCCGATTACGAAAACGAGCAGGAGCCAGCCATGCGCATCGCCATCCCCAACATGCTCTCGTTCTTAGCCACCCGCACAGCCGATGGCTACGTGCCAGGCGTGAACGATATTCTCAAGGGTTACACCCGCGAGGATGGTACCCGTGAACCATCCGTGCAGGAGAAGATAGCCCGGGGCAAGAAGGCGATTGTTGCCCTGAAAACCTATCGCGAAACCCAGGCGAAAGACCAGCTCCCTATCCTCAGGGAGAACATGAAATACTTCGGATATGGTTACATCAAGGACGCCAAGGAACTGGTGCCGAGCATCCCGATCTGCTTCTACGCCTTCCGCCTGATGGTGGGAGTAGGCTGCCTGCTCATCCTCTTCTTCGCCCTCAGCCTCTTCCTGGTTTACAAGAAGGAAATCGCCCAATACCGATGGTTCCTCATTTCCGCCATCATCATGATTCCGCTGGCTTACATCGCCTCAGAATCGGGCTGGATAGTAGCAGAAATCGGTCGCCAGCCTTGGACCATCCAAGACCTGCTGCCGGTTAGCGCCGCCATCTCCGACATCGAGGCAGGCAGCGTGGCCACCACCTTCTTCATCTTCCTGGCACTCTTCACCACCATGCTCGCCGTGGAAATCAGCATCCTGGTGAAGCAGATTAAGAAAGGACCGGAATATGAATAACCTCTCTGATAATCAATGTTTTTTTTCAGAAAGATTTCGAAAAGAATCATAGGATAGTTTTTCAGTAAACAACAAAACCCGAAAGTATTATGACATACGAATTTTTGCAATCATACTGGTGGTTCCTCGTATCATTATTAGGAGCCCTGCTGGTGTTTCTCATGTTTGTACAGGGAGCCAACACCTTGATTTTCTGTTTGGGGAAAACAGAAGAAGAGCGTCGCCTCATCATCAACTCTACGGGGCGAAAGTGGGAGTTCACCTTCACCACGCTCGTCACCTTCGGCGGAGCCTTCTTCGCCTCGTTCCCATTGTTCTACAGCACCAGTTTCGGCGGAGCCTACTGGCTGTGGATGATCATCCTGTTCTCGTTTGTGATTCAAGCCGTGAGCTATGAATTCCAGAACAAGATAGGTAATTTTCTTGGACCGAAGACCTTTCAGATCTGCCTCATTATCAACGGCATCGTGGGTCCGCTGCTTCTTGGCGGAGCCGTAGCCACCTTCTTCAACGGCAGCAATTTCCTGATAGACAAGGGCAATATTACCAACAGTCTGCAACCCGTCATCAGCCGCTGGGCAAACGCCAGTCATGGTCTTGATGCCCTGCTCGACCCATGGAACGTGGTGCTGGGACTTGCCGTACTGATGCTAGCCCGCATCCTGGGCATGCTCTACATCAAGAACAACATCGAGCACCAGCAGATTCAGGAGCGCTGCACCCGCCAGTTGCCATGGAATGCCCTGCTCTTCCTATTGTTCTTCCTGCCATTCCTCATCAGATTGCTGGTAAAGGATGGATTCAGCACTTCTTCTTCCAGCATTACGATAGAGAGCATGAAGTATCTTCACAATCTTCTGGAGATGCCAATCCTGCTTGTAATATTATTAATAGGTGTAGTACTCGTTCTCTTCGGCATTTTCAAGTCATCGAGAAGCGTGCAGTATAGAAAGGGAATCTGGTTTACGGGCATCGGAACCGTGCTCACCGTGCTGGTTCTGCTGCTGATAGCCGGCTGGAACAATACCGCCTACTATCCGTCGAACATCGACCTTCAGAGTTCGCTCACCCTCGCCAACAGTTGCAGCAGCGAGTTCACGCTCCGCACCATGGCGATAGTCTCCCTCCTCATCCCGTTCGTCCTAGCCTACATCGTCTTCGCCTGGCGTGCCATCGACCGCAAGCGCATCACGAAGGAAGAAATAGAACAGGGAGAAGCGTATTAAAAGCTAAAGAACACGAAAACCGCTAGGCGCAAGAAGACACGAAAACCGCTAGGCGCAAGAAGACACGAAAACCGCTAGGCGTCCTGCCGGATTTGCAATCCGCAGCAAAGGAAAAGCATACTCCTTTGCTGGGGGATTACAAATCCCCCGGTTTTAATAGGTCGAACTTTTTTTGACAGCGGATTTCAAATCCGCCGAGACGCCTAGCGGGGTTGCGATTTCTAACAAAAAAAATCTGTGTTAATCTGCGAAATCTGCGTGCCCTTTCCAAAGACCGAAAAGGTCCAGAATCTGCGTTAATCTGCGAAATCTGCGTGCCTTTTTTCAAAGACCGAACAGGTCCAGAATCTGTGAAAATCTGTGAGATTTGTGGGACAAAGAAAAATCCTATAGCTCAATCACCTCCAAATCATCCGGAACGAAGATTCTCCCCTTGAAGTTCTTGGCAGCTTCACGGGTATAATTTTCTTTACGACTAGCGAGCGTTTTCTCCTCCGTATGATACAGGATAAGATTCTTCACTCCCAGTTCCTCCGCCAGTTTTCCGGCATCAAGCGCCGTGCTGTGGCATTTCTCGTAAGGCTTGAACGTATCGCGGTCGGCATAGAGGCAGAACGCCTCACACATCATCCAGTCCGCCCCTTCTATGTAGCGACGGTTCTGCTCGTTATAAGGCTCATCGCCCAGGCACGCAAAGACCAAAGGTTTAGCATGATTTTCAGATGCAGCTTTATAGGATGCAGCCTTATCTTCTGAAGCATAATCGGATGCAGTCTTATCTTCTGAAACATTATCTTCTGAATTTCCTGGCAATTCTGCCCGGAATCCGAACTGCTTCTCCTTAGTAGATTGAATATCAAAGCATTCCAGCTTCATATCCCCCACCTCGAAACAATCGCCATCTTCCAGCTGATAGAACACCACCCTTTCAGCCACCTTAGCCAGTTGCTTCTTGGCAAGAATCATGTCGATGATGGTCTTGATCACCTTCATCACCTTGTCGTTTCCATACACATGCAGCAATCCCTCGTAACCCTTACATTGTGCCACCATTCGGATTACCCAGATTACACCCAGCACATGGTCGGTATGGGCATGGGTAACGAAGAGGTGATGAATGTCAGAAATCTGAACATTCACCTTCTTCAGCTGCGCCAGTATTCCGTTTCCTCCGCCTGCATCCACCAGCATCAGAGTGCTGGAAGTCTGGAGCACAAAACAAGTATTATAAATCTGGGAAACCGTAGCATTTCCCGTTCCGAGCATCGTAATTTGATTCATCTTTTCGCTATTTTCGTTATGATTCATATTTTGTTTTATCTCAATCTCCCCCATCAGGAACAGATTCCCTCATCATCAGGAAGATTTAATTCTCTTATTACAGAGAAGATTCACGTCCGCAAAACTACTCATTTTCTGATAAACCGCCAAGAAAAAGCCCCAAAATCTTTGCTTATTCCAAATAATAATCTTAACTTTGCGGCATAAAACAAAAAGCAGGTTTCGATTATGGCAAAAATAGAAAGAATAGAAAGACAAAAGCGAATCTATCGCAAACGCATCCCTTACGGAATGCAGAACTTTGAAGATGTAATGGAAAGAGATTGTTACTATGTTGACAAGACCCCATTCATTGAGAAAATAGAAGAATCTAACATGTATTTCTTCTTCATTCGCCCTCGCCGATTTGGCAAGAGTCTTACCCTCTCCATGCTCGAAAACTATTACGACATCAACAAGAAGGATAAGTTCGAAAGCCTCTTCGGCAAGCTTTACATCGGAGAGAATCCTACCCCCGAACGCAACAGCTATCTCATCCTTCACCTGAATTTTGCCATGATTTCAGCAGGATTGGATAATTACAAAAAAGGACTTGACGCCCATTGCAGCAACAAGTTCAATACCTTCTGCAGCAGATACGCCCACCTTTTGCCACCGCACACAAAGGAAGAGATGAACCAAAAGGAAGATGCCGTTGCCCAACTGGGATTTCTATGCGACAAATGTGCTGAAGCAGGCTTGAAGATTTATCTCTTCATCGACGAATACGACCATTTTACCAATCAGATTCTTGCCCACAAGGAGCATGAAACCCGATACTGCGAGCAGACTCACGGCGAGGGATATCTGCGACATTTCTTCGACACAATCAAGGGAGCCGCCGGAGATTCTTTGGGCAGAGTTTTTGTTACAGGAGTAAGTCCCGTAACCATGGATGATCTGACCAGCGGTTTCAACATCGGTACCAACTATTCCCTATCCCCGGAGTTCAACGAGATGGTGGGATTCACCGAGGAGGAAGTGCGTGAAATGCTGGCTTATTACTCTAGCGTGCTGCCATTTCACCACAGCGTGGATGAGCTTATAGAAGTGATGAAGCCATGGTATGATAATTATTGCTTCTCAGAAGAAGAGTACGGCAAGACAACCATGTACAACTCCGTGATGGTACTCTACTTTGTAGATAATTACATCCGCAACGATTATGATATTCCGAAGAAACTGGTGGAAACCAACATCCGCATCGACTACGACAAGATTCGCATGCTCATCCGCCATGACAAGGAGTTTGCCCACGATGCCAGCATCATTCAGGATATCGTGACCAGGGGATTCACCACGGGAACCCTGATGGAGAATTTCCCTGCCGAGCGCATCAACGACCCAGATAATTTTCTGAGTCTGCTCTTCTATTTCGGCATGGTAACGATAGACGGCACCTACCAGGGCAACACCCGCTTTGTGGTTCCCAACGAGGTGGTGCGCGACCAGATGTACACCTATCTGCTGGATACCTACAAGGAGAACGACCTCACCTTTGAGCAATACGACAAGACCCAGCTGGAGAGCAAGTTGGCTTACGAAGGTGCATTCAAGCCCTACTTTGCCTACATAGCCGATTGTCTGAAGCGCTTCTCCTCCCAGCGCGACAAGCAGAAGGGCGAAGCCTACGTTCATGGTTTCACTCTGGCGATGACGAGCCAATGCAAGTTCTACCGTCCTATTTCTGAACTTGACAACGATGGCGGTTATGCCGACATCTTCCTGCTGCCCCTCTGCGACATCTATAAGGACATAGAAGATTCCTACATCGTGGAATTGAAATATTGCAAGCCGGGCACCAGCGATGAGCAGCTGAACCATCTCTTCGAGGAAGCCTCTGCTCAGATAAGGCGCTACGCCGATAGCGACATCGTGCACAAATCCGTGAAAACCACGAAGCTTCATCAGCTCGTTGTTATTTATCGCGGCGCAGAGATGGCGATGTGCGAGGAGGTGGAATAAATAAAACGGAAGAAAAGAAAGTGGAATAAAAGACATACAGAAAGAAAGGGCAAAAGCATCATACCATATATTGACAAGGTAATGCTTTTGCCCTTTTATCTTTAACGGATAATGTATTTCAAAACGCCGATGGTAGCAATCTTGGCTTCATTATCCTCTGGAATTTCTATGGTCTGGAAGCCATCTTTATTGAGTGGCTGCAGTTCTATTTTTGAATGAACTTCCACCCCTTCTTCGTTCACAGTTTTCTCGCTATGAAACTTTTTGATGGTATATTTTCCGCCATATTCCTCGTAATATTCATTTACCTGAGAGAGTACGATTTCTCCCTCCCTTGAACCTCCATGATAACGTTCAAACACGCATAAGTCTCCATTCTTAATTTTCGGCAGCATAGAGTTGCCTTTAGCGTGAACCACGAACATTTCCCTATTCGGAGTAAATGGTAACGAGGATACATCCACCCATCCTTCCGCCTCCGGTTCCTCGTATTCATCGAAGTAACCGCAGGCTGCCTGAATGGAATACAGAGGGAGAAAACGGGTGAAGCGGTCGGAAGGAGAGATGCTATTCTCCTTTAGAATCTTCCAAGCCTTATTCTTCGTTTTTAATGCTCCAAAATCAATAACAGCCTCTTTAAAATCCGTATTGAATGCAGCTTCTCTTTCCTCATTATAGAAAGGTAATCCCCATACATTAAAGCTATCAGCCTTAGTTATCCAATGTACATCTGCCATCTGTTGGATTTGCAATAGAAATTTTTCTTTCCATTTATCCTTCAGAAGAAGTTGGTTTCCCTTCGGTTCTATAAAGATCTGCAAATTATCATACTTAGCATCATCTCCCTTTATGCGAAGAAACAATATGTAATCTGGTTCAAAAGCACCACCTTCATCAAAGCTGTAGATGCAGACATCCTTCTCATTACGGACAAGATATATTTCATCATACTTTTCTTTGAGTTTTGGCATGATTCCATCAATATACTTCACAAGTGCCTTTTCTTCAGAAGTACCGAAATTATCGTTATAGGCATACCAATCTTTTTCAAAAAGATCAAGGGTATAATCGATATTTGCCGGATTCTTCTGCGAACGCCCAAATTCTTTTTCTCCTCCAGATACGTTTACCTTAAGAATTATATTATCTCGAAATTGCTTATTAAACGGCAACGGCAGAAAAGTCTTCGTTCCCCGATAAGTTTTCCCGCGAGTCCTAAGCAAAGGTTCTAACTGTCTCAGAAGTTCTTTCGCTATATATAGTTTATCAGCTTGCCCGTATTCTGCAAGCGAAGCATATTTGCCTATTACCTTCACCTGAAGTTTTGCAAGATAATTATCCGATGCTACAAATTCAGCACAAGATTTTAAACTTGGATACAACTCATGCAACACCTCATAAGTATAAGTAGAAAACCTATTCATAGCTGAACGAACAACGTGACTTCCAATCCGTAAAAAATCAAATTGCGGTATAGTAAGACTAGTCAACTCTTCAGCCGAAGCATTATCTCCAAAAATGATTCCTGTAGACATTTTCCCTGTCGGCATTTTAACAGTAAATATCTTATCAAGAATAGACTTGCCTAAAGTGCCATCATCTTCCATTTCGGCCACTTTTTTTCTTTCATTTACAAACACAATCCCTTTGGTATAGAGGCGGCTTTTCTTAAAGTCATCTTTCATAAAAAGATTGATTTGTACATGATGCTCGGCCATAATACCAGTCTGAATAAGGGCGTTGCGCAACTCTTGGATATAGCGTGGATTATGAGCACTATGATAATGCAGTTTTTCTACTACGCGACAAGGATTAGCAACATCACAATCGTATTTACGCTTATCTATCGGCAAAGAATCATCAGAAGGGTCTCTGAAAGGCATGTAGCGGGCACCTCTTCCTATAAGCTGAGCTTCCTGCATAGTTGTTTTTCCTGGTTTGCCTCCGTTAGCATCACGAGTATCATAAAGTCGTACTATATCATAGAGATTCAACACATCCCATCCTTCATTCAGCATATCAACGGCAAAAATCGCTCTGATACCATTTGAAGCATCTTCTAGAGAATTGAGAAGCCTTTGTTTCTCTGGCGTAATCGTTTTACCATCCACAAGCAACAGACGCTTTTCGGAAAAATCATTCTGCAATTCCAAAATAAGATTTTCATCTGTCACACCATTTGATTGAAAATAATCAAAAGCCGCCAACAGATCTTCCTTTGCTCTATTTCTAATATTGCTAATATCAGATAGTTTGAGTGTTGCAACACGCTCTTTGAAAGCTTCATAGTTAGCCTTGTTATCCTTGATGGATTTTGACTTCAACATGATTACAGGCTTGATGTCTTGTCCCAACTTTACAAAAACCTTGCGTTTGTACTGGCTTAGAATCATAGCCTGAAGAGCACGATCCAATTCGTCCAAGTCTGTTACGAAAGTCTCAACCTCCTTGGAATAACCATCTTCACGAAAGCGCTTTAATGTATAATCAAAGATTATTTTATCATCATATTTCTGGGCAATAGCCTGATCTGCTAAATCCATAGTAGCAGTAAACTCCAACAAAATATTCGGTAGTTTTCCATTATCTCTCTGAAAGATATTGGTAATAGTGCGTTCCCAGTTTTGAACGTATTCAGCTTCTTTCTTGCTACGTTTGTTTGCCGCTTTTGTCTCAGCATTCAGATGATGTGCTTCATCAGCAATCAGCACAACAGGTTCTGCCGTAAAATCTTCGTAAGTTACAGCATTCTCCTTTTCCGCAGTCAAATCTGCATGCAAACCTTGAATGGTAGTCAAACAAAGGTTGATGCAATCAGAATCTGTCCCTTGGAAGTTTTTCACTTCTTTCACTTCCACCTTTCTGCCTTCTATAGTAAGAATTGGTGCAAACAGATATTTTGAAGAAGACGAATTTAAGAAATTATCACGCGTCTTTTCTACAATATTATTGCTGCTGACAAAGAACAGAAAGTTTCTATATCCACGTTCATAGAGATAAAGCATAGCAAGTGCCATCATCATCGTCTTTCCTGAGCCTGTAGCCATATGGAAGAGCAGATGAGGACTTCGTTGTTTTCCGTAAAAGTTTTTATCGGGATTCATGTAAGTCAGGAAATACTTCATACATTCCTCCTGATATGGACGCAGACGTTTTGAGGGATTCAATCCCGTTTCAAAATATTCCGGCAATTGCGTTTGGGCAATATTTAGTTGCCCAAACATTTTATCTAAAGTGTCTTGTAGTTTTGCCATCTTTATCAGTTTTTGTGATAGAACTCACGTGTCAAACGCTTATCCTCATCAGTCACACCATACTCATTACTGTCTATATCAGATAGAGGGACATAAAGCAGATTTTTGTCCAGACATTCTATAAGGAAGCGTTTCTGATCGTCCAAGTTCAAACTTTCAAAGTCTGCCACGTTGGCATCTACTTCTTTTACGTCAACCTTATAGTTCAAATAATCTGTAGCCTTCATGCGATTCCAGATATCCATCAATTGACCGGTTGTTTCTGCTTTTTCAATCTCATCAGTGAATTTTCCATTCGCTTTTGAAAGTTCGCAATAGACAAAAGAGCCTCCACCTTGCCAACCGATGCTCTTGCTGATGCCTGTTTTATCGCCGTTAATGACATTTTGGAGTCTTATTGTACTATCATTTTTTCCATAATCCAATTGTTCTACACCAATATACTGTCTTTTTAATTTGTGAGCAACAGCTGCAGTTGTACCGCAACCCAAATGAAAATCTAAAACGAGATCCCCTTCATTTGTGGTCATTTCTATAATTTGCTTGAGTAACTTTTCAGGCTTTTTCCCATTCTTAAGTTTAACTCCACCTTCCTTTGCAATACCTGCCCAAGAAATATGATTCCAAAAGTCTGTTAATAATTCAGTAACACACCTTTCTCCATCGATCACTTGCATTTTATTAGAATAGAAAGCTAAAGCTCCTCCATTATAGAAATAAGAAATTGTTCCATCTTCTTTTTCATAAGCTATAACATGACCAACTTCCTTTGATTGTTTCATTAACGATTTTACTGTCTCTGTTGGCTTATGAGGATCACGTACACTTACAACATTATCAGAATGATTAAAGGCATATTGAGATATCAATTGACTTTTTAATGTCTTCCACATATCTCCATACCTATCCTTGGCTTCTTTTTCTGTTTTGAAACCTAGTGATTGTAACATCGCATCTTTTATTGGAGTAAATTTCCATTTGAGAATATCTTCATTCTTCTCTAACACAAGATTATAATTAACGTTATAACCAACTGGAACATAAGCCTTTTTAAAATTAAAACTATTTTTATGTTTCGTATAAAAAAGAATGTATTCAGTTACATCTATTGGTCCAGGGTTTACTGTCTTAAAGCCTGCAGGCGTTGCAGTCTTAACAGAAATAACTTGTACTTTATTTTCTACTCCAAAAATAGAATCCAGCAAAGCGCCTATATAATAGAGTTCATGATGATCTATATGAACAAAAATAGAACCTTCGTCAGATAAAAGCATACGTGCGACTTCTAATCTGTTTTTCATAAATGTTAGCCATGAAGAATGATTAAAACTATCATTATAACCAAACTCATCACTTCCTGTATTGTACGGCGGATCAATATAAATCAATTTCACTTGCTTCGCATACTTTTTTTTCAAAGAATGCAAAGCTAGCAGATTATTACCTTTAATGATCAAATTTTCAGTATCAGAAAGGTGTTCAACTTGATGCTCACCTTCCTTATCATAACGCTTAAAGTTAGAGAAGACCTTTGGTTCTGTCAATCGGTTTACCTCATCTGGAGCCAGAGTCTCATTCCAAAATACTTCGTTTCGCTTTGCATCTTCTTTCGTTTGACCACCTTCAAGCATACAGTCCTTATAAGGCCAAGAAAGAACCACCTCTCTGCTTTCACTCACAAAGCGGCCATTTTCATTTGCCAAACCGATTTTATTTTTGAACATCGTATAGCTGCCGCCCAAAAATTGAGTATCAGATACAAAACGCTGGAACTTTATCTTATCAAAGACCATTACTCCCTCAACATCGGTAAAGAACGCCTTCTTCATTTTTTCATTACCAAGAAGTTCCTTTACAAGAAGAGGCTGAATGCTCAAAGCATCCTCCACAATTCGGTTCTTCAGTAATCTACCGTCATCCATACAATAACGGCTATTCATTCGCAAGAGCTGTTCAAGCTCATGATAGAGATTTAATTTGTCCATTCTATTCGATAGTTAGATTCTGCATCCAACTATCATCAGGCTACACGCAAAGAGACACAAAAGAAGGGTGTGAACGATTCTTAAGGTCTTCCGTGGCAAGCCTAGGAAATGTCTGAACCACCGTCAAATATAAGAATGCTCACACCCTATATCAGGCATGAACATTGACTCTACATATTTGACGAGAGGCTCACCTATGCTTACCACAGATGAAGCCAACCATTATTGGTGCGGTCGTATATTCAGAAAGAAAGTTTCCTAGGCTTTTTCCGGAAGACCACAATAATAGTCAATGCTTTGTTTTTACTAAAATGTCTGGAAGCGGCTCCTGCCGAATCCATGCGCAAAGGTACGAAGAAACTGGCAAAAAACAAAAAGAAATGGGATTTATTTTCATTTTTATTGCAGATAAGCAAGATTAAAAGAAGCTCTTTAGCTATTCATAAATTAAATTTTACCATAGAGAATAGGCTCTTTAAAGTAGGAAAAACTACGGAAAATGCTACTTTTAATATTAAATAACGTGAATTTTTCACGAAACATAAATTTTCATTTTGCAATTCTGCTTTTTTATCGTATATTTGCAGCAAAAAAACAGCTATGATACAGGAATTTCAAATACAAAACTTCTTCAGCATCAGAGAAAGGCAAACGCTCAGCTTCCTTCCTACGAATGATGACAAGATGAGAAGCCAATACCTATACGAAGTGGCAGAAGGTGTTGAACTCCTCAAGATTGGTATCGTGTATGGTAGCAATGCCAGCGGCAAAACCACGCTGCTCGATGCCCTCGCATTCTTCCGCCGCACCATGCTCGACAAGCCGGAAAACAAGAATCTGGGAATGGGGTACGTTCCTTTTCTTCTGGATAATCACAGCCGCAAGGAACACTCCTCTATGCAGATGACCTTCTGGCTCAACCGGGAGAAATACATCCTAAGCCTGGAATTCGACGAAATGCGAATCTACGAGGAGACGCTGATGGTTTATACAAGCTCACGCCCTACCAAGCTATACAACCGCAGCTATCAGCAGGAAACAGACCACTCGGAAGTTACCTTTGGCAGCAAATCGGGCATCAACAAAGCCACCCAGCAAGCCATCGCCGGCAATACTACCAACAACTGCACGGTTATGGCCGCCTTCGGACAATCGAATGCAGCCACATCACGACTGAACACCGTAGCAGAATTCTTCTATTCGGGAATGCGAGATACGCTGAGTCCGCGCGACTCCCTGACATTTAACGTGAAAGACGAATTGCGCCATGACAAGGATGGCAAGAAGAAACGCTTTCTGTTACAGATGCTGAAAGCGAGCGACTTCAACATCACCGACCTTTCTCTAGATGACCGAGAAGAAAGTATCACTCCGGAAATGGAGAAAACCATCAAGAGTGCTCCCATCCCAGAGGAGGCTAAAGTAGAGATGCTCCGCCGTGGCACGCTTAAGCATGATGAAATCCTCTTCCAGCATACGGGCGACGGCGGCGAATATACTTTACACGAACGAATGGAATCGGCAGGCACCCACAGGTTTCTGGGCATGTCGGTGGTGCTTTATTATGTGCTCCACCACAACAACTTCATCCCTATCGACGAGGTGGAAACGAGCATCCATTATGAGCTTCTCTCCTACTTCATCAAGTTGTTTCTTGCCAACAGCGAGGGTTCTAGCCAGCTGCTCATGACCACTCACGACATCAATCTGCTGAACGAAGGCTACATCCGCCGGGATGTGGTATGGTTTACAGACAAGAGCCATGAAGGTGCCACCCAGCTGAAGCGTCTCAGTTCGCTGGGTCTGCACAAGACGATGAATCCATATCATGCCTACAAGCAAGGCAAGCTGGTGGATTTACCATTCCTTGGAAGTATTTATCTGGATAAGGAGGATTAGAATATGGCAGTAAAGAAAAGTATAGCTATCATAGGTGAGGGCGAGACGGAGTGGTTCTACTTTGATTCACTCCGCATCGCCTGCCGCTACCCCTTTAAGGTGGCGCCCGATTTTCCCCAACATTCCGACATTCCTCACATGGCAAAATTGGCAGAGTCGTATGTAAAATGCGAAACCGACTATGTAATCTGCCTAGTTGATATGGACCGTCTGTTGCAGAATCCCAAAGAAATGGAAACTTACTCCAAGATACGCAAGAAGAGCAGCCGTAAGATTATGTGGGTGGAAACCAATCCATGCACGGAATTCTGGTTTCTGCTGCATTTCCTGCCTCAACTTTCCGTGAAGCGTTACGACAGCTACGAGCAGCTCATTCCTGATCTTCAGCGCTATATGCCTGGCTACGAAAAGACCGTAAGATATTTCCGTAAGAACAAGCTTTACAACTATCTTACGGAAAACGGCGATCTTCAGCGAGCTCTAGGTTATGCCAAGGAACTCTCCCGGCTAAGCGAGACTACGCCAGAAGATAAGATTGCCTATAGCCAGATGCACCGGGTATTCGAGTTGATAGCATCGATGAATCATGATGAAACTTGCAAGGAAATCATCCTACCGAATGAACAAATCCCAATTGGAGACAACCAGCAGGAAATCATCAATTTCATCGTCAATAACGGAAAATCTGATTTGAAATCCATTTCAAAAGCTACAGGCCTGAAAGTTTCAAGAACACGAGATTATCTCAAAACGCTCGTTGATAAAGGTCTGATTGATGTGGAGGGAAATTATAAAGATAAATTATATAAATTAAAGACACCCCCTAAAATATGACAACAGACCAAAAAGAAAAATGCCGCAAGGCATATTACCATTCTGATATCGAGCCTACACTAGACCGACTAAATCAGATAAAGGAAATAGTCTCCAAATTTGAAAAGAATGGAGCAAATCGCCTTACCTGTGCCCTGGAAATGAAGCATAAGGACCTAGACGAAATAGAACAACTCTCTGCGTTTATAGCCCAAGCTCGTGACAAGATGGAAAAAGAACTGGAACGACTGAAAAAGTTTGAACCCTCTTTCAATAATCAATTTGCCACAGACCACAACAACTACTACAATTCAGTAAGCGAAGTTCTAAGACATATCAGAAGCCACTTGTCCCCTCTGAAAATCATCTTCAAGAAATTCTGCCCGCGAAAGCATCCTTCGGCTGCAGAATGCGATATGTATAATATTCCGCCCAAATCGGTAATCGATGCTTCATTACTTGGAGATGAAATATACCAGCCTGATTTGTTTGAACTGGAAAGCTTTCCGCCAGCAGTACAGGGGCTGTATAACGAGATGATTAAATTCTTCAAGGCAGAAAAGGAATGTATGGATATCTGTGCAGAAATTCTACAAGAAGAACTGGCTATACGCAAGGATCCTATCAAAAGTAAATGCATATTGGATAAATACAGACAAAAAGCATACAAGCGTATGGAAAATGCGATTATGCTCATCTCCGAAGATACGATAGAGTATCTCAAGGCTACAACACCTGCTTACCAGGCGTACCAACACTATGCTTCGGAGGAAGGATTTGCGCAAGGAGAATTCCACAAGCAGAACTGTGCCTCGATGGATCATCTATGCCTTATCGAAGCTAAAACCGAAAATGAGGATATAACCATTAAAGAGAAGGTGCTTTGGGGCAACAATCCAAAAACCATTAAGAAAATAAGGTATGTAATAAGCCACTTCGACGAACTGCTGCCAGCTGATTTCAAGCACAAACTGATGGGAATGTATGAATATATTTTCTGCCAATGGGCTTTGCCTGATAATGTGAAGCAGGCAGTAGAATACTTCATCGAGCACTACAATGGGAACTACGCTCCTGTAAAATATGCCGCAGTAAACAAACATAGTCTGGAATATAACAAGACCTCCGAGATGGTAAAAAGTTTCATATCCGGCATCAATGTACTTTTTGCAAATAGCAATAATGAAGACCTGATGGATTTTAGTGCTTAAAAAGTAGATTTGATTGGGAGTGAAATGGGTCAAAATACCCAAAAAGTGTATTAGCTCGCATAGCTGATACACTTTTTTTATTGAATTCTTGCTTTGAAAATCTACTTTTTATGAAAACCAGATTAACTTTTTATAAAAAGTAGATTATCAGTAGCCTATCAATCTACGTTTTTACTTTTAATAATCTACTTTGCTACCATTCAATCTACTTTTTAACTTAGCATAACATCAAGAATCCTAAAAACGTAAATATTTTTCACCCATCTACTATCTACTTTTTTCCTTGTCTATCTCTCAAAAAATACCGACCTTTGCAGCACCAAACCACATCAGGCATGGGCAAGCGAAGACCGAAGCCTGTTTCGATTTTGGCTGATGCGGAATGGAGGTCCCCTCTCATCGAAACGGAGGGAATAACCGGAAAGACTACAATTATGTCTAATCATAATTTCTACCCCAACACAGAGTTGGGTATCGACCTAAAGTTGATAACACGCAAGCCTGGACGCCTGGGCATTGGCGAGTATCTGGACGGAGCCATCACGCACGACGGCGAAGACCACTTCACATTCGTGCAGAACGACTCCGAGAAAAAGAAGGATAAGGTGGTGCAGAGAAATCCACACGTGTATGAAGGAACTTACATCAACGTGAACCGCAAGAACGACGGTACGCTCTACCCTACCTTCAACCGCAGACCTCAGTTCAAGAAGTTTTTCACCTTCGAGGAATTCTGCCGAGGAGCCGCCAACGAGCTTCTCTACATTTGTAGCAAGGCTGATAACAGATAACCCGGAGTCTCACGTCTCAGTCTCAGTTAGGGAAAATGTCACAATTCATCCCCGAACCCGCTTCTTAAGCATTTATAACTTATTGATTATTAATTAGTTATATATAATATATATAGAAAGCGAGACCACATGAAAAATAACTGAGACTCTGAGACTGAGACTGCGGCAATCAGAAAACAACATCAAGTTTTTAATTTAATTCTCTAAAAAGCAATGATTTACAACATTTTCAGCAATACCGCTCCGGCGATGCCCAAACCCTGCAAAGGCACAGAATTTGTGAAATTTGCCCTATCGCAGGCATCAAAAGACATGCGCGAAGTGCTCATTCCGATGGCAATTCCGGCTCTTGCCGCTCATCTCACGGATGTAAGATTCATGTATTCCGACAACAAATATTATGAAATGTGCGGCCAGATGGGGCATTTGATTGGCCCTTCGGGTATCGGAAAGGCACAATTGGGGCATTTGGTAGAGGCTATCATGCGCACTTTTCGCAAGCATGATGAGACTGAGTTCAAAAAACTCGTGGACTGGCAGCGACAGATGAAGACCAAGGGCGCCAACAAGGAAAAGCCCGAACGTCCGGACGTGAGTTTCTGGTTTCCACCAGCCGATGTCACCAATCCTGCCTTTATCCAGAATGCCATGGCGTGCGAAAAACTGGGCGAGCGCACGCAATACATCAATCTGCCCGAAGTAGAAATGGCGGATAGGATGTGTGGCGGCCATAAGCAGGTGAGCCAGATGGTAAGAAACATCTACGACCGTCAGCGTGCCGGAGCCCTGCGCGCCACGGCAGATGGCGTAACGGGCAATCCCATGCTCAGGGTGAACCTCACCTTCACTTCTACCCCCGAGGCTGCCCGACAGTTCTACAAGAAAGACCTCACCAATGGTTTCTTCGGTCGTATCCCTTTCGCCTACAAGGCTCGTGGCGAGCGTAGTGGCAAGATTCCACGACAGGGAACGTATGATGCGGAATTTCTGAAGAAGATGGACAGCTATCTGCTGCGCCTGGACAACTGCAAGGGCAGTTTTGTGGTGAAGAAGCTCAACAAGGTGGCCGACCAGCTGGCAGAAGAAATGGCAAGGCTTGCTGATCTTGCCGATGATGACATGCTTTGGGAGCTTTCCCACCGCAGCATCTTTTCGGCATGGAAGAAGGGAGCCGTGCTGTGGATTCTGAACGACCAGACGTGGACACGCTCCATCGGCGAGTTCGTGATATGGTTCTGCTATTATGACTTGTGGTCGAAGGTGAAGGTATTTGGCGACATGTTCAAGTGTGGCGATGTGCAGGAGGAGGTGCAGAAAACCGGTCCCAAGAATATGCTTGACCATCTGGAAGTATCATTCAACGAGCTACAGCTGGAGGCTCTCCGCTTGAGCCTTGGCAAGAGCAAGGAGGGTACCAAGCATCAGCTTAACGTATGGAAGAACCGCAAATTCATCACCTATTCTGCTCAGACGGGGCTTTATACGAAGACAAGGGAATATCTGACGGGAATGCCGGCGGGAAAGGATAAGGGATAAAGTAAAAAAATAGTTTTTATGCAGAAATATGAAATTCAAAAGCTGCGCGACCTGCCTATTGAGGGGGTCGCCAAGCAGCTGGGGATGGTGGTGAAGCGGCACAAGGCGCTCTGTCCCTTTCATGACGACCACCACGCCAGCCTCTCGTTCAACACGAGGAAGAACAGCTGCCGCTGCTATGTCTGCATGGGTAATTCCGTGGGCACCATCGACCTGGTGATGAGATATCTGGGGAAGGATTTCCTGTCGGCTTGCCGATGGCTCGCCGAGGAGCATCAGGTTTACCTGGAGGATGACAGGAAGAGAGAGGGTTCAGCCTCTTCCCCTTCCTCCGAAGCCTCTTCTGCCAATGGTTCCTCCTCGGGAAAATCCACCTCCTTTGATGCGAGCAGGTATGCGAGATTCTTCGAGCATCCCTGGCTGAACGAGGCGGCAAGAAGGTTTCTTTTCGAGGAAAGGAAGATTGACTGGCGAGTGGTGAATTGGTGCAGATTGACATCCTGGACGGATAGGGATGGTGTGAACTGGCTACAGATTCCATACTTCAGCACGGAGGGGAAGCTGATCGGGATTCAGAACAGAAACCTCGATTACCGGAAGACTTCCACCCAGGCAAAGGGGCTGGCTGCGGAAAAATCGCCCACAGATTTCACAGATGACACAGATTCTCCTTCACATCAGAAGGAGGGTTCGCTTCAGTCGGAGGGTTCACATCAGAAGGAGGGTTCGCTTCAGACGGAACCGATGGCTCCTCGATTCCGCTTTCCCTATGGTGCCCGATGCTCCATCTACAACCTGCCGGTGGTAGGGAGACTGAAACCGGGCGAGAGGCTGTTTATTACGGAGGGATGCAGCGACTGCTGGGCGATGCTTTCTGCCGGACATAAGGCGATAGCCATTCCGTCGGCCACGCTTCTCAAACCCGAGGATAAGCAACTACTGGCTGATATCGAGCGTCAATATCAGGTGGAATTCCACATGTTTCCTGATCAGGATGCGCCCGGCGAAAGCCTCTTCCTGCAACTCAGGGAGATTCTCCCCCATCTGGTTCATCATCAGTTGCCCCCAGGCTGCAAGGATTTCAGCGAATATTATCTGAAAAGCTTTTGCCCTTTCAGGGCACCTTACTGATTGCCAGTATCCCCAGGGCGATGCCCTGGGCTAGGAGCTTTTGGGCCTTCAGCCCGTTCTTGAACAACTTGCGAAAAATGTGTTTATTATTTTTATTAAATCAAAATGAATATGGAAGATTTCAAGATTCGTATGTACACCAAGAAGGAACTTGCCTTGATGTACTTTCCCGAAAGCATGCCACGTACAGCCGTCAACCATCTGATGGCGTGGATCCATCTCTGCACCCCGCTATGGAATGAACTCCTGGCTATGGGGTACCACAAGACCTGCAAGGCTTTCCCGCCCAAGCAGGTGAAGGCCATCGTGGAATACCTGGGGGAACCGGGATAAGGGTTAGTGATTAGTGATTAATTATTAGTGATTAAATGTGCCGCTATCGCACGGCTTCACATGCTATCGCCCAACTGACTGTGGGGGATTTCGTATCTTTGCATCGTGATTCAGAAAGCGCAGGAAAATTACTTTCCTAGTTGGAGAAAAATATTTCCCCAGTTGGAAAAATGAAAAAAGGCATCTGGGAGATATTCCGGATAAGATAATCCCGAATGCATCAAGTTATCAACCTCGACTCCAAGCCCTGATACGAGTCCTTCTCTTTCTTCTTTTAAAAAGAAGACGGAAAGTTAATAGGGGGCAAGAGAAGCGTATGAACCCAAATATGAAGGCATTCATCAAGTATCTCATCGTGGCCGTATGCTCTGCCATCGTCACCTTCCTCACCAGCTCGTGTACCGCGGGTCTCGTGATCGGAAAGAACCAGAGGCAGCAGCAGGAGAACAACATCACCACGCGAGCCGACTCTTCGCACTTCGTGCCAACCATCACCATCAGGTGAAGATGGTTTGCAAAAACGCCGGAACGCCTAGGGGGGGGGGGACCAGCGATGGAATCGCTGGGAACAGGGGCTAGAAGGGGGCTAGAAGAGGGCTGGAAGGGGGCTAGATGGGCACACCCTGAAAGGGCGAAAGCTTTATAATTATTTTTTATCAATTTATTAACAATTTAAAATTCAAGAAGATTATGGCTATTAATTTGAAAGCAAAGGAAACCCTCATCCAGGTGGGTGAGTTGAAAGGTAAGTATCGTTACGTTCTCAGTACCGAGCTTTACAACAAGCTCCCGGAGAGCAAGGTTATCAAGGAGGCAGCTCTGAGAAGTGGCGTGAGCCGCGGCGTGATGCAGGCATGCTGGGATGCTGCCGGCGAAGTAATCAAGGCATGGTCTACCGAAGGACACTCCGTAGCCATCCCGGGGTTGGGAACCATGAGATTCGGAGTTCGCGCCAAGAGTGTGGCTACCGTGGGTGAGGTGGCAGGTAGCCTCATCACCACCCGCAGAGTTATCTTCACCCCAAACGTGGATATCAAGGATGAGCTGCAGAGAACTCCTATCCAAATTACCTGTATCGACCGCAACGGCAAGGTGGTGAAGAACGTTACTTCGGGCGATGGCGGCAACGTGGAAGACCCGGACAAGGATCCTAACGGCGGTGGAACCAACGGCGGCTCCGACAATACCGAAGGTGGTTCAGGCAATACCGAAGGCGGTTCAGGCAATACCGAAGGCGGTTCAGGCAATACCGAAGGTGGTGGTCCAATAGGACTCTAGCCCTATCCTCCCCCATCCCCGTTCACGATTTGACTTAAAATGAAGAATCCCCAATCCTCGGGGCTCATCGGGAGCACCAAGAGATTGGGGATTTTTTTATTCTCTTTTTCCATAAAAAATCAAGCTTCGCAAATGGGGGAAATTGCTTGAAATAAAGGAATGAAATCATCAATACGGGAACAGGAGCGGAAGCACGAAGGTCATTACCACGCCGATGATGATCTGCAATGGCAAACCTACCTTCACATAGTCCATGAACGTATAGCCACCCGCCTTCATCACCAGCGCATTAGGCGGAGTGGAGAACGGAGAGGCAAAGCACATGCTGGCACCCAACGTTACCGCGAAGAGGAAGGAATAAGGACTCACGCCCACCTGCTGGGCTGCCACCAGGGCGATAGGAGCCATCAACACAGCCGTAGCGGTATTGCTGATAAACATCGTCATCAGAGAAGTGGTGAAATAGATTCCGGCAAGCAGAGCCGTCGGTCCCATCGAGCCGAGACTGTCTACCAGCCCCTGCGATACCAATGCCGAAGCACCCGTCTTCTCCAGCGCCGTAGACATCGGCATCATGGCGGCGATGAGCACGATGCTCTCCCAGTTGATGGTCTTGTAGGCTGCCTCCACGTTTCGGAAGCATCCGGCAAAGACGGTAAGCAGTCCGGCGATGATGACCGCCGTGACCGGAGCCATGGGGATGAAATCGAACACCATCATCGCTATCATCAAGAGCATGATGGCTGCAGCCACAGGCGCCTTGTAATCCAGGAGCACCTTGTCTGCCGTCTTCTCCGGCTGATCCAGCACCACCCAGTTGGTGGTATCTGCCGTAAGATGGGCCAGGTTGGTCCACTCTCCCTGCACCAGGAGCATATCTCCCACATGCAGCCTGGTGGCTATCAGATTGTCGGTAATATATTCCTTGCCCACCTTGCCGTCAGAAGAGCTTCCGCCACGCTTCACGCCCAGCACGTTGATGCCGAAGCGCTTGCGCAGGTTAGCATCTCCAATTCGCAATCCGGCAAAATTGGAAGTAGGCATCACAACAATCTCGGTCAGCCCCAGGTCGTAGAAATCAATCTTCACGTCCTTCATCTTCCTCAGGTCGTAATCCTGCGCAAACCGTTCAATCTTCTCCTCATCACCCATTATATATAAGGTATCGTGCACGGCGATGGTGCTGCTGCTCTTCGCCATGTTCTGGTTGACGTCCTTCACGAGTCCCAGTCGCGATTTCTTCTCGTTTCTTATCTCGATGATGCTCACGCCATATTTCTTCTGGATGCTGAGGTCCTTGAGGGTCTTGCCCACGATGTCCATCATCTGCCCATTCTCATCGATGGCTGCAGCCGTGCGCTTGCTGGGCACGATGTAGCGATGCAGGTTGTCGAGCAGCTGGTATTCGTCTACCAGGTCATCGAGCGACTTGCGGTTACTTTTTTTCTTGCCGTTCTGCTTCTTGCTGAGAAAGATTTTGCTCAGGGGCATGAGGACGATGATTCCGATGGCGATGACGATGATTCCCACGGGGAAGAAGGAGAAGAACGCCAGGGGCTTGAATCCTGCCTCAGTAAGCACCTCGTCGATGACCAGGTTGGGCGGCGTACCGATGAGGGTGAGCATTCCGCCCAGGCTTCCTGCAAAGGCGAGCGGCATGAGGAATCGCGATGACTGCATGCCCGAACCTGCAGCCAGACTCATGATGATAGGCATCATCAGCGCCACGGTTCCGGTATTGCTCACGAAGGCTCCGATAAAGGAGGTTACGAGCATCACGAGGAGGAAGGTAACGGTTTCGTTGCCACGCGAGAGCGCCATCAGCTTATTGCCCGTCAGCTTGGCAAGGCCGGTCTGCATGATGGCTCCACCCACCACGAAGAGGCCTATCATCATGATGACGATGGGCGAAGAGAAACCGGCAAGAGCCTCTGCCGGCGTCAGGATTCCGAGAACCAAGAGTGCTGCCAAGGCAGTAAGAGCCACAATATCAGCTCTCACCCTGCCCCATATAAACATGGCAACCGTAATGATTAATATGATAAGCGTTATTGTCATGCTATAAAAAAATTTAGATAATTGTTTCTTCTGATTATAAACTCTTTTGCAAAGATACTTACTTTTTATCGTTTATTTGCCATTCCAATGCTAATATTTCTAAATTTATTGAAGATATTTTCGAAAAACTGCAATTAATCCATCAGTTTTGGTTATCTTTGCAATCCAGATAGATAAACAGAACAATAGTAATAGAAGACTTTACAATACATTAATTTTTTTAGATAATGGAACAAAACAAGGTTAAACCAGCAGATGGCAAGCTGGGTATCATGGTTGTAGGTTGTGGTGCAGTTTCTACTACATTCATGACTGGTGTATTTATGGCTCGCAAGGGACTTGCAAAGCCAGTTGGTTCAATGACTCAATACGATAAGATTCGCGTGGGCAAGGGTGCAGACAAGAAGTATCTTCACTACAAGGACATCGTGCCTATGGCAGATCTCAACGACATCGTATTCGGCACTTGGGATGTTTATCCTCAGAATGCTTACCAGGCTGCTATGTATGCTGAGGTTCTGAAGGAGAAGGACATCAACCCTGTGCGCGAGGAACTGGAGCAGGTGGTTCCAATGAAGGCTGCCTTCGACAAGAACTACGCCAAGCGTCTGGATGGAGACAACGTGAAGGACTGCAAGACCCGCTGGGAGATGGTGGAGGCTCTGCGCCAGGACATCCGCGACTTCAAGGAGAAGAACGGCTGCTCCCGCATCGTCGTAGCCTGGGCTGCTTCTACAGAAATCTACGTACCGGTAGATATGGAAATCCACGGCTCATTGGCAGCTCTCGAGGCTGCGATGAAGGCTGACGACCGCCAGCACATCGCTCCTTCCATGTGCTACGCTTATGCAGCCCTTACCGAGGGTGCTCCTTTCATCATGGGTGCTCCTAACACAACGGTTGACATTCCTGCCATGTGGGAACTCGCTGAGAAGACTCACATGCCTATCGCAGGCAAGGACTTCAAGACTGGTCAGACTCTCGTGAAGAGTGGTTTTGCTCCTATCATCGGCACCCGCTGCCTCGGCTTGAACGGCTGGTTCTCTACCAACATTCTGGGCAACCGCGACGGTCTCGTTCTCGATGAGCCAGCCAACTTCCATACCAAGGAGGTGAGCAAGCTCTCTACCCTTGAGACTATCCTGAAGCCAGAAGTCCAGCCAGACCTCTACGGCCATGGCAACGATGAGGACACTCAGTATTATCACAAGGTTCGCATCAACTATTATCCTCCTCGCAACGACAACAAGGAGGGTTGGGACAACATCGACATCTTCGGCTGGATGGGTTATCCAATGCAGATCAAGATCAACTTCCTCTGCCGCGACTCCATCCTTGCCGCTCCATTGCTGCTCGACCTCTGTCTGTTGAGCGACCTTGCAGCCCGTGCCGGCCGTTACGGCATCCAGCGCTTCCTGAGCTTCTTCCTCAAGGCGCCAATGCACGATTACACCAAGGGTGAAGAGGCTGTGAACAACCTCTACCAGCAGTACACCATGCTGAAGAACGCCATCCGCGAGATGGGCGGTTACGAGGCAGACGAGGAAATCGACTAAAAATATTATCCCCCGATAAAGGACGGTAATGGTTGATTTCAAACAGACGAAGGTTGATTTCAAACAGACGAAGGTTGATTTCAGCAATACGCCCTGAAAGGGCAGAAACTCCCAGCCCAGGGCAACACCCTGGGTTGTAGGGAGTTATAAATATACGCCCTGTAAGGGCAAAAGCTTTAGAATATGGGTAATAAAGCTTTTGCCCTTACAGGGCGCCTTGCTGACTGCTGTTTATACCCAGGGCGTTGCCCTGGGCTAGGAGCTTCTGCCCTTTCAGGGCGTGCAGGGCGAACTTACAAAACAGGGCGTGCGGGGCGAACTCGCTAAACTTGACAAACATTTAATTATATATTTATGACAAAGAAAGGTAAACATACCGTTTTATTTATTTGCCTCGGCAACATTTGCCGTTCGCCAGCCGGTGAGGGCATCATGAAGAGTCTGGTAGAGAAGGCTGGACTGGCAGATGAATTCGAAATCGATTCTGCCGGAATCGGAAACTGGCACGTGGGGCAGCTGCCTGACAGCCGCATGCGGAAATGTGGCGCCGAACACGGATATAATTTCAACAGTCACGCCCGCCAGTTCCAGAAGTCAGATTTCGGGAGATTCGAAACCATCGTGGTGATGGATAATGAGAATTACCGTGCCATTACCTCCATGGCTTCCTGCCAGGCAGACAAGGACAAAGTGGTCCGGATGGCCGATTTCCTGACCCACCATCGCGAATACACCACCGTTCCCGACCCATATTATGGCGACATGGGCGATTTTGAACTGGTCATCACCCTGTTGGAAGATGCTTGTCAGGGGTTGTTGCAAAGCATCATCGGATAAAAAAATACAACATATTAATCATACTATCATCTACAAAAAAAAGTCCTCCGGAAGTAAACATTGCATTACTTCCGAAGGATTTTTTTTATGATAGCATTTCTAAAAATGATATTTTTCATGATAGCATTTTTTCAAATGATAGAATCATAAAACTATCGCTTTACGATTTCAATCTTCTCGCTTCCGCGCTTGATGAAATTGAACGGCAGGAGTTTTACCTGCGTACTGTCGTTGTCGATTATATGTCGAGTTTGTGTAAGTATTTTTCCTTTCGCATCGCGAAGTATCAATCGGAACGGATAAGTGATTTTCTCATGATTCAAAAGTTTTTTATTCTATAATTCCAGCGCCGCTTCCTTCAAGTCAACAGCCTTTGCCTGGAGCTTGCCTTTGCCCTTCAATACCACCACGCACTTGCCGAAGAACACCTTGCGATGAGGGTCGGTAAAACGCTCCAGAGAGGTCTGGCAACCATTATCCGTACCCAGAATCTGAGCATCGGAAGAGAAGAAAATCTGGTTCTCGGCATTCGGACAGAGATTTCCGTCCTTATCCACTACATTCACTTCTACGAAGGTTGTAGGTTCTGCTGAGCCATAAGCCAGATTGCCCTGATAGGTCTTCTTCAAGACGATGTGATGAGGAGCCCCCGCAGTCCTGATGGTCTGCTCGCCCACCAGCTTGCCGCCCTTTCTAGCCACCACCTTTACTTCGCCCGGCTGGAACTCAACTCGCCACATCACATGATATTCCGTACTCTTCCGGAAGGCTTCACCCTCGTTCTTCTCGCCATAGACGGTCTTCTTGCGAATGCCCTGGCTCTTGCCGTTCACGAAAAGTTCCACCTCGTCTGCGTTGTTGTAGTAGCACCACATGTCGATGGTCTGTCCCGGAATCCAGTTCCAATGAGGGAAGAGATGAAGCACGTTCTTCTGCGTCCACTCACTCTGATACATAAAATAGCTGTCCTTCGGGAGACCCGCCAGGTCGATGATTCCAAAGTAGCTGCTTCGCGCCGGATAAGCATAAGGAGTAGGTTCGCCGATATAATCGAAACCGGTCCAGATAAACTGTCCACCCACGAAATCATGATGTTTCACCACATCCCAAGTCTCCTCGTGCGTGCTGCTCCATGAAGCATGCATGTTGTCATAGGCAGAGCACTTGAAGGAAGGGTCTCAGTAAGGCAGCCACCACTCCTTAGGAGCCGTATAGATACTGTCGCTCGGCATCATATAAAAGCCGCGCGTCTGCAGGGCAGAGACACTCTCCGACATGATGAAAGGCTTGCCAGGGAAGTTCTTCGGAACATCCTTCACCCATTGATGATGGTAATTGAACCCTATCACGTCGATGGCTCCACTCTTGAAGAGATGGTTCTTTGGATCAGGCTCATTACAGCCAGCCGTAACCGGTCGCGTTCCCCACGGATCATACTCCTTGACTATCTGGGCAAGGTGCTGGGTGAGGAGCGAATTCACGCTCAGCTCATCGCTATGCGCCAGCGTAGAAGCATCATGACCTGCATTCAGAATCAGATTCGCCTGCTCCAGCGAAAGCGTATCTGCCGCAGCATCCGACCATTGCTCCAACACCTCGTTGCCGATACTCCACATGATGATGCTAGGATGATTGCGGTCGCGCTTCACCAGGTCAGAGAGGTCGCGCTTGTGCCATTCATCAAAGAAGCGGGCGTAGTCGCCATTGGATTTCTTGCGTCGCCACATGTCGAAGCTCTCGTCCATGACGAGGATTCCCATCGAATCGCACATGTTGAGGAGTTCAGGAGCCGGAGGATTATGGCTGCTCCGGATGGCATTCACGCCCATGTTGCGCAGGATGGTGAGCTTGCGATGCATCGCATCCTCGTTTACGGCAGCACCCAGACAGCCGAAATCATGATGCTCGCAGACTCCATTCAGCTTGATATTCCTGCCATTGAGGAAAAATCCCTTCCTGGCATCAAACTTCACATCACGGAAGCCTGTAGTGGTTGTGGCTACATCCACCACCTTTCCATTTAGAACCAGCTCACTCTTGACGGTATAGAGATATCCCTTTCCGATGTCCCAGAGATGCGGATTCTTCACCTGCAGTTTCTGTTCCTGATCACCTTTACTCTTTACTACAATCTTTCCTGCAGCATCATAGATGGTGTTACGGACAGAGAGTTTCATCCTGTTGCCGGAAGCTGCAAAATCCGTCTTCACCCTGACATCACCCTGAGGAGTGGTAGAAACATACTGTCCCCATTGAGGAATGTAAGCCTTCTTCATGGTCTTGGTGAGCCAGACGTGGCGATAGATTCCGCAGCCCGAATACCATCGGCTGTTAGGCTGGTCACTATTATCCACCTTCACGGCAATCACATTATCACCCTTCCTATTAATATAAGGTGTAAGGTCGTACTCGAAAGTACTGTAACCGTAAGGACGGGTTCCGAGCTGATGACCGTTGATGTAGACGGTAGAGTTCATGTAAACTCCATCGAAGGTGATAGTAAAGCGGTCGTACTTCTCATGAGGATTCAGGGAGAAATGCTTCCTGTACCATCCTATTCCGCCCGGCAGAGCGCCTCCGCTGGCTCCCGAAGGATTGCCTGGAGAGAAATCGCCCTCTATCGCCCAGTCATGAGGCAGATTCAGGCTTCGCCAATGGGCGTCAGCATAATCCGCTTTCCACATTCCTGCAGAATCAGCCAGAGTGAAAAGCCAGCCCTTATCAAAAGACAGATGTTCGCGGGCACTCATCGGAAGAGCAAAAAGCCCGCTCATCAAGGCAACGCTAAATATTGTTTTCTTATTCATTCTTTCCTATCAATATAAAAAATCCCACAGACTGCACGGATTTTCACAGATTCATCTTTCCTGAAAGAGAGTTACAAATATCTGTGTAATCTGTGAAATCTGCGGGAGATTAGATTACTTCAATTTTACAGTTACTGCCTGACCGGCATACTTCACCATCTTGCCCTTAGGAGCCTTGGCGAGGTTAACGCCCTGGTTGTTCTGGGCATTCACCAGAATCACGTTGAAGCGACGCTTCTGCAGCATTCCGTCGAATGAGCCCTTGCGAGCACCAATGGTCAGGGTCTTCTGGGTATCATTATACTTGAAGTCTATCATAGCATACTTGCCCTTCTCGTAGTTATAGTTGGTTCCCTCGTCCTCATAGAGCGTATAAGAACCGTCCTTGCCTGCATAGACATAAAGGTCGATGAGCTCAGCCTTCTTCTGGTCGCTCCACTCCATCTCCGGACCAACAGGAAGGATAGAACCCTCTGGCACGAAGACAGGAATCTTCTCGAAAGGCGCATCGGCTACGATGGTCTGACCACCTGCATAATACTTGCCGGTATAAAAATCGTACCAGCCCTTCTGCTTAGGAAGATAAACGTTACGGCTGTACTTCTGATACTCGCCTACAGGACAAGCCATCAGGGCAGGACCGAACATCCATTGGTCCTTGATGTCGTAAACATTATCATCGCCGTTGAAGTCCATCACCAATCCACGCATCATGGTGTAATCCTTGAAATGAACCATACCCGCCATACTGTAGAGGTAAGGCATCAGACGGTAACGGAGCTTGTCGTAAGCCACGATGGTCTTGTAAGCCGGATGATCAGCTGGCGCAATATTCCAGACCTCACGGGTAGGCCACTGGCCGTGGGTGCGATAGAGCGGAACGAAGCAGCCAAACTGGTTCCAGCGAGCCTGCAACTCACGCCACTCCTTCAGGTCGGCATTCTCCTTACCGGTCTTGTCAAACTCCTGCTGGGCAGCCACGTAACGGTTCTCTACACAGAAACCACCCTGGTCCATTCCCCAGAAAGGAAGACCCGCCATAGAATAGTTCAAGCCGGCAGTCATCTGTGCGCGCATGTCCTCCCAACGGGTAGCAATATCGCCCGACCAGGTAGCCGTGCTGTAGCGCTGTTCGCCCGCAAAGCCCGAACGGGTAAGGAGGAAGACACGCTGGTTAGGGTTCACGCTACGCTGGCCATGATAGATGGCGTCAGCATTCACGATGCTGTAAGCGTTGAAATATTCCGTTGATGTTCCGAGGGCAGTAGGACCGGAAAGGGCCTTGCGGTACCACATCGGGGTACAGTCGCGAACATTAGGCTCAGAAGCATCCATCCACCAGGCGTCGATTCCGAACTTATACTTGGTATAGAGATTCTCGTCCATCTGGCGCCAGAACATCTTGCGGGCACCAGCATCATAAGCATCATAGAAAGAGCCACGGAAGCCGAGCCAGTCATGAATATCGTCCTTGATAGCCTGATGATACATCCAGCCCTTGCTGTCGAGTTCCTTATAGTTCTTGACGGTATCGTAGAACTTAGGCCATACGGAAATCATGAATCTTCCATTCATGGCATGCACGCTGTCGAGCATCGCCTGAGGATTAGGATAACGGGCAGCCTCAAACTCATGGCTTCCCCATGAATCGAGCTTCCAGTAGTTCCAGTCCTGAACGATATTGTCTACAGGAATCTTCAGGTCGCGGAACTTCTTGAGGTTCTCCTCGATGTCCTTACTGCTCTGATAGCGCTCACGGCTTTGCCAGAAACCGAGAGTCCACTTAGGATAGAGCGAAGCCTTGCCGGTAAGCGTACGGTAGCCCGAAATCACCTCGTCGAGGTTCTGACCGGCAATGAAGTAGTAATCCATGTCCGGAGACATTTCGCTCCAGATGCTCAGCTGGTTCTTCTCTGCCTCTGAACGAGGAGCTGCTACGCGAAGACCGCAGTAGGAAACGTCGCCATCTGGCTGCCACTCGATGCGGATAGGAGTCTTTACGCCCTTCTTGATTGGCGTTTCAAACTTGAAGGAATTAGGATTCCAGGCTGTACGCCAGCGCTCAGGCACAACCAGCTTGCCGTCGATATAAATCTTCATGTAGCCGGCATAATAGAGGATAAACTGGTAGAAACTGTTGGTTGGAGCCTCCACATAACCCTCGTAAACCACCTTGGAACCATTCAGGGCAAAGCCCTTAGGCAGGTTCTGGATACCGCCCTTGTCGGTCTTGTTGCAGATTTCAGAAGTCTCAGGCATCGCATATTCAAAGTAGATGCTGTCTTCGCCACGGACAATCTTCTGTCCGTTCTTATCGACGTAAGTACCGGTAAGCTGACCTTCCTTTCCGTCCTTGTCGTAAAGCTTGAAGGCACGGTTGAGCTGGAGATAATCTTCAGGATTACCCCAACGGCAATAAGAATAGGAATCCCAGAGAATACCGTAGTTCTTGTTGGAAATGACGAAAGGCACACTCACCTTCGTGTTATACTGGAAGAGGTCTTCGTTCTTGCCCTTCATGTTCAGTTCCTCACTCTGATGCTGACCGAGACCATAGAAAGCCTCGTTGTCTGGAGAATCGAAGAGGGCTCTCCATGACCATCCGTGCTTCTGAGATTCAGGAACCTTGGCGATGTCTACGCCAATTTCACGGTCAGGAACGGTAAAAGGCTTGAAAATTTTTCCACCCTGAGCCACCTCGTTGAGGAGCACATGATCCTTCAAATCATAGAATGTAATCTGACCGGTAGCCTCATTCAACACGGCGCGCATGGCGGCTGTGGTAATGATGAGCTTTTCGCCCTGTTCCTCTACCTTATAATTAGCCTTGCCATTCTGAGGCACGATGATGAGACTCTGCTTGTCGCGGAATCCCTGCTCGGCAGTAGCCTGCACACGGATAATCTTATCGCTCACCACCTGGAGGCGAATCTGACTAGGACCAAAATTCTGGTGCTGTTTCAACTGAACGGTAAGATAGTTACCTTTCTGAATAAAGCCTGCTGCCTGGAGCCCAGAAGCGCTCATCAGCAAAACGGCTGAAATCAATAACGTCTTAGTTAGCTTCATACTATATTGTTTAAACAAGTTTTTTTAAAATGATGATTATTAGCTTGAATATCTGCTGCAAAATTAGCCTTTTTCTGTGATAATAGGATGTGGAAATGTAACAAAATAGGGTATAAAATGTTAACTGCCACATTTTATCCCCTTTTCGTTAACAAGAAATCAAGAGATTCCTATGGATTCCTATGATTAGATACTCTCGCCATTGAGTTTCTTCTTGTACTGGGAAGGTGTCAGTCCATAAGCCTCCTGGAAGTACTTGGAGAAATAGCGAGGATTATTGAAACCAACTGTATAAGCGATTTCGCTGATATTCAGCTCGTCACTATGAATCAGCTCTTCAGCCCGCTTGATGCGCTTGGCACGCAGATACTCTGAAGGAGTAGTACCCGTGAGCGAAACCATACGCTTGTAGAGCTGGACGCGCGACATGCAAAGATGAGCACTCATCGACTCTACCGAAGTATCCGGATCGCCCATCATGTCCTTGATGTATTTATCCACATCTGCCAGGAACTTGCGGTCGCTGGCTGTCATTTCAAAGTCGCCCAGTTCTCCCTTAGGAATCGCTCTCTCCTTAGGCTGGCTTGGGTCCTTCTTGCCTTCCTTATCCTTGTCGAGGATAGAACGACGGGCAGAACGGCGTGCCCAACCCAAGAGATTGCGGATGCGCAGATTGAGCATATCGATATTGAACGGCTTGATGATGTAATCGTCTGCTCCACTCTCCAATCCCTCTACCTGATGGTCGGTAGCCAGACGTGCTGTCAGCATCACAAACGGAATGGAAGCCGTCTCCTCGTTGCTCTTCACCATGCGGCAGAGTTCGATTCCATCCATCACAGGCATCATTACGTCAGAGAGAATGACGTCCGGACGAACCTCGATAATCTTCTGCCAGGCATCCTGACCGTTCACGGCCTCGATAACCTGATAGTCGGTAAGCACATCGCGCATAAACTCGCGGAAGTCATCGCTGTCATCTACCAGAAGCACCTTAGCCACATAGTTCTTGCGGGCAGGCTTGGCGGTTTGCGAAGAACGATGAACGCCATAGAACGCATCAGAAGAGCCTCCCTCATCTACCGTCTCTTCCATCGTATCCTCAGCCTTATGAACGGTAGCGATGACTGGAGCCACACGCATGGATTCCAGATGGGCGTTGGTTCCACACCACAGATTTCCTGACAAATCCTGCGTAATGGTACAAACATCACCAAGCGGAATGGTATTGAACTTGCTGGAAGAAGGTGAATAATAAGCCACACCATTCTTATAACTGCCAACCCATACGGCTCCAAAATTGTCAATATAAACCTTTTGCAAAGAATTGTCTACAATACTTCCCCGGACATTACTATGCACATACTGGTGACAAGCCTTTGTCTTGAAATCAATATAGAAAAGTCCATGATGATCGGTAGCCACCCACAAGGCACCATTTGCATTTACCTGAAGATCGCGGATAACGATACGGTCATTTACCGGAACAAGAATTCCTCTCTGTGCAAGATAGGAACGCGTACTCAGCCATTGTCTGTTAAGAGAATTGAAGACATAAGCCTCCGTAGTTGTTGAAACCCAGAAAGTATGATTGTTCTCTACAAAACTGTAAGCGCCATTATCGCCACAAAGACGATGGTCTTTCAGGAAGGTATTATACCAGAGCGCACTCTGTTTGTCACCATCCAGCAGGCACAGCATTCCGTCGCCATAAGTAACCAGCAACTTACCGTCTACATCCTTCAGACTACTGATGTCCCCATCCATGAGACAACCGCTCTTGGGCTTCTTCACATATTTGAACAGGTAAGTGGTTTCATTCTTCACATTATAATAATAAAGACCCTTACCCCATACCTGAATCCACATATTCTTCTGTGAATCCACCAATAGTCTCTGTGGTACACCCTCTACGTTGATGGTCTTCAACCATACTTCCGGCTTGCGGTCGAACTGCTCGGTAGTAGGATCATAGACACAATAACCCACAGAAGTATGCACCCAGATTTTTCCTTCATTGTCCTCCTGCAATTCATCTACGTAATTGTTGGCCAATGAAGTCTGGTTTGTGGCACTATACAAGAAGGTCTTCATTCGGAATCCATCAAATCGATTGAGTCCCGACTGAGTACCAAACCAGACGTAACCAGTCTTATCTTTCAAGATAGCATTCACCTGGCTATTACTGAGTCCGTCACGGTTATTCAAACTGGTGAACTCGATGTTTTGTAAAGCCGCTCTCATCTGGAGAGGCTGCAGAAGCAGCACAAATCCTAGAACCATGAGGGCCCGCCTTAGCAAATTCAAGTTTTTAAACATGCTCATTCAAGGTTTATATTTATAGTTTGTCGTTTTTATCTTTATCATCGCTTTCCATCGAGGTTCATCAGTCTTCAAAGTGGTCTTTCAGTTCTAGGGAAAAATTCCTTTAACCCTGCTTCTCTGAGCTTTCTCTGATTTTCAGAATCATCGGCACAACTTCCTTGTAGATTTTCTCATCCCCATTGATGCTGCGCATGAGCAATTCGCAAGCCTTGGTACCCTGTTCGTGCGCCTTATCCATGATGGCAGAAAGGCGGGGAGTAACGAAGGCTGCCGTATCTCCGTCTGTGAAGCCGATAATGGCAACATCTTCAGGAATACGTAAGCCCTTAGCCTTGATGGCATCAAAGGCAGCATAGGTAATGATATCGTTGAAAGCAAGAATAGCATCCGGGCGATTCTCACTCTCCAGAAGTCGAAGTGTAGCATTACGGGCTACATCGAAATCAATTTTGTCACAGACTACCAGATCGCGGTCGATAGGAATACGATTCTCCCTGAGCGCTTCCAGATAGCCATGCTTGCGACGGCGAACCATATCGAGATGGTTAGGACCGCCAATGAAAGCAACACGGCGGGAGCCGGTCTCAATCATGTGCTGAGTAGCCTCCTGAGCCGCCACATCACCATTACCCACAACCTGAGAGAACTTGTCTTCCAGGCAGCAACGGGCAAAAAACACCAAAGGAACTCCCATCTTGTGGAGCTGCTCGAAATGAGAATAGTCGGTAGTATCTTGTGCAAGGCAAGCAATAATACCTTCTACATGCATATCAAGAAAATTATCAAGAGCCTTCGCTTCACGCTCATGGTTCTCATGACTATTGGCACTAATAACCGAATAGCCACACTTTGAGGCATAATCTTCTATGCCATCCAGCACGGCAGCATAATAGTGGGTAACCAGATTAGGAACAATGACGCCTATCACCCTTGGAGCTTCCTTCCGAAGACTCTGTGCAAATGGGTTAGGCCGATAGTTGAGTTCCTTTGCCAAGGTCTTGACTTTCTGAGTCATTTCCTCTCCCACCTCATGACTATTTCGCAAAGCTCGAGACACGGTAGCGATGCTCACTCCCAGCTTGTCTGCGAGATCTTTTAGTGATGTTCTACGTTGCTTCATTTACTAATAAGTTAGATTAGAAGATGCATTATTGCACTTTTACGTGCAAAGATACAGATTTTATTCGAATTTGCAAACGTTTACGTGTGTTTTTTCAACAGAATATGCTATTTTTTCTATAAAAACTTGTAATTTTGCACGCAGTAAGTAATGAATAGTTGATAATAAGTTAGTTAGAAACAAAGGGTTTCAGACTGTCGGGAGACAATCTGAAACCCTATTTTTTAGCCGTATACAGAAATACGTTTTTCGCTTTGCCTTATAAATATCATATTCTGCAGAAATTCTAAATATAATATTCTGCAGAATCTACCAAACCTGCTCTTAAAGCATATTTTGTAGCCTCATGAACATTATTGACGCCCAGCTTTCGGAAGATATTCTTACGATGGGTGTTCACGGTATGGAAACTGGAGAAACGCTTTTCGGCTATTTCCTTCGTAGTCATTCCTAATGCAATATCTTTCAGAATCTCAGTCTCAGTCTTGGTAAGATTTACCTTTTCTTCTGTTTCTTTCTTAGGAACGAGCAATACTTCCATCATGCGCTGGCAGATGAAACGGTTGCTGGCTGCACAGAAACGGATAGCCTCCTTGATTTCCATCAGCGGGCTCTCCTTCAGGAGAATACTGAACATACTACTGCTAGCCACGAGTACCTTCACGAAGTCGGTACTCAAGTCTTCACTAAACAAGAGCCATCGGGTATAAGGAAAACGCTGATTCAGGATGAGCAACTCTGCTGCATCGTTGATGTCGAAGTTCGTATAGTCGAGTATCACGACCGTATCTTCGTTATCTTTGAGCGCAAGCATCAACTCAGCCTTGTCTTCCACATACTTGCTTTCCAGCCCTTCCATTTTCTCTATCACGTAGCTGAGTCCTGCTCGCGTGATGTCCTGTCTGTCTGCTAGCAAAATTTTCATGATTCTATCTCCTATTTTATTTTATGTTGCTGATGACAAATATGATTTCTGATGGTCCGCTTCCAGACCATCAGAAATTGATTAGAACGTCATGAGGAATCCCATGCGGATGCCCCACTTGTCTACATTAGGATGATTCAGGTAATTGATACGGCGCACATAATCAATTCCGAAGAACTTGAAGATGTTGTGCACGCCAGCCACCAATTCCCAATATGGAGTATCACCAAAGGTGTAAGAGTTGTTTGGGAACTTGAAGAGAACATCATCGTTCGGATTCTTCAGCGGATTGTTCTTATCCGTAAGTTGTCCCCAGACTCCCTTGGCTGCAATATATTCGCGCCACTTGAGCTTCTTGATGAGTGGAATACGATTGAGCAGCTTGCCGTTCATATCCCAGGCTACAGACCAGAATACCTGACGGTCGCTCAGGAATTCCCAGTCTTTCATCATACTGATAGTGGCCTCCTGTTCGAAGATAGAGAGGTTGACCGGTGGCTGGATAAGCATGGTGAATGGCACCTTGTTCCATTGCATCTTACCCACGATATTGAAATCGATGTATCCGAAGCTTCCCAACCATTGGCGCTTGTAAATGCCCAGGCTGGTGATGTTGCTCTTATACTGTCCACCCATAAAGCCATCGAGACCCGTCGTATGGCGCAAGCTGAGCTCAGGACTATCCAGATTGATAGGCAAGCGCTGCTGCTTGGTATTCACATAGGTAACACCAGGATTGTAATTGAGTCCTGCCGAAACCTCCGTGGTACGGATTTTCTTTACTTCTTCGCCCGTGTTCACCTTATAATAATGCAGGTTGCCCACGGTACGGTTGCTCTGCCAACGTATATTCGTATCGAAGCGGAAGCCCCAATCGGTCTCGTAGACAAAGCCCAGCTTCTGGCGCTGGTAAAGATACATCTGATCCTGAGTCGTGGCACGAAGGGTCATGAAGAAGTTGTCCTTGTTGTGCAACAGGTTGTCATCAGATGGAGAAGTAATATCATGTCCCACCTCGAAGGTCAAGTTGCGCATAGGGAACTCGAACGGACTGTTTTTCTTCTTGTTGAAAGAATAGGTCAGCACATGACCATAATACCATTCATGACTCTTCAGACCATAGGCTCCGTAACCATTCCAGAAGAAATGAGGATTGAGCGCAGCCATCGTGCGACCAGCCAGACGCAATCGGATTCCATCCACGAAGTTGTTGGAAAGGAACGTATTGATAGGTCCCAAGTCGAAATAACTTCTGTTTTCCTTATTCTCCTCGGTCTTCTTGGCATGAGCCACCTCAACATAGTTCTCCATCAGGGCTCGCACACCCAGGATAATGTACTTGAAGCCCTTGGAATTCTCCATACGATGAATGAAACTATCCATCGACGATTCGCTCTTCGTAAGGCCTACCTGTCGGTATTTATTCCAGTAAGCCTCATCACGGTTCATGGCGTCCATATCGTGCCTTATCTTCGCCTTACCCTTGAACAGCTGCTTCGGCAGTTCATCAAAGGCATAGTCGGAGAGTCGCGTATTTCTTACCACCAGCAGGTCCTGCAACAGATTATTGATGTGCATTTCTGCCACCATATCATCCTTGGTCAAAACCCACTCACCATTATCGAGCTTTGTAAATTCCTGCTCTATCTTCATGTCCTTCACCCAGTTTACATCACTATTGTGAGGCATATAAAGATTACATTTCTTTACATGCAGGGTGCTGTCAGCAAGCACATAGAGCTCTCCACGGAATCCGAAGTCCTGACTGTTGGCAGGAATAAACTGCAGATGATAGCAGAGATCGCGCTCTACATAAACCGTATCCTCTATATAATAATGGTAGAAGGAAATGGCTGTCCTACCGATAGGAGAAGGGAACGGATATTGCAGGAGGCGCACATAATCATCATAAATATCGACATCGGTAAATACATCCTTCAGGACTGTGTTGATGATTTCACCCGTCTGAATCACCTGACCGATACCATTACTCTGCTGACCCTTGATAATATCTTTCTCGCTCTTTGGATCCTTGCGGTAGATATGTTGCGAAACCGTCTCGTTGACCTGTACAGGCAAGGTCAGCTTATCATTATAAGGCGATTTCTCCACCTGGTCCAGCAGATACTGACGCTTGCTGAAGAACTTGCCCTCCAACTGTTCCTTGGTCAAATCGTTGAGCGCCAAGGTTAACTTCTGATATTTATCAAACTGATAATAATCATGATTGGACAGATTGCTCTTCTTCTTGGCAGCAATCACACGTCGCATCAGCTCTACGGCAGGATTTTCCTTTCTTTTGTACTTACCTTTCTTCGATTTCACCACCACCTCGTTGAGTCGGCGGCTATCATCTTTCAATTTCACTTCCAGAAAATTGAGCTTTTCGCTAATCTTCACAGTTTGTGACTTATAGCTGAGGGCACTCACGGTAAGCACCCATTCGGGATGCTTCTCAATGGTAAACTTACCCTCTCCATCACTTGAAACGGCAATCTTGTGTCCCTTATATTGCACGCTAGCATAAGGCACGGCAAAGCCATCCTCGTCGATGACGCGACCGCTGATTTTCTGCTGTGCAGCCATCTCGAGCGCACAGACCATCAATGTAAAAAACAACAAGAATGCTCTTTTAAAATTCATATCCTTCATTAACCTCTTCTAAATAATAATACCTTTATTTATGTAATAAGCCATATTCAAGCCCTTTTGGGCTTCATTTTTGGCTTTTTTCCGAATTCGGGTGCAAAGATATACATATTATTCTGAAAATAATCGAAAACTATTTGGATATTTTAGTTTTTTAGCGTAATTTTGCAACCGAATTACAAACAATCAAGCAAAACGAATAGAATTTAGGCAAAAATGAACAATAAAGGAAATCTAACCAACGAGCGCCCTCCTCTGCTGCCCGTCATCATAGGAACAGGCTTTGGCAGCGGCTTCTGGCCCTGGGGACCAGGCACGGCTGGCTCAGTCTTGGCCACCCTTATTTGGGCATTAATGGCTTACCTCGGAGGCTTCAACGGTGAAACGCTGCAAAGCATCACCTTTTTCCTGGTCATCCTCTCTACCCTGTTAGGAACCTGGGCTACAGCCCGACTTCAGCCTTACTGGGGAGAAGACCCAAGCCGAGTAGTAATCGACGAGATGGCTGGCGTATGGATTCCGCTGTCCCTAATTACGCCATTTACTGCCACAGGAGCACCCAAGGATGCCTGGTGGTGGGCTTTGGTTGCCTTGGTACTCTTCCGCTTCTTCGACATGGTGAAGCCGCTTGGCATCAAGTGGCTAGACCGCAAAGAGGGAGCCTTCTATGTCATGGCAGACGACCTGCTGGGCGGATTCTATGCAGCCGTCGTCATGCTGATTGCCAAAATCATATTTTTATGGGTAAGATAAAGCAGGAACTGGTAACCTTCGGAAAGGCTGAGCTGACAGCATCGATAGCCTCGATAGTAGACTTCGGACTGGCTTTCTTCCTCTCCGACATCATCGGAATATACTACGGACTAGCCAATGCCCTGGGCGTCATGAGTGGCGGAATCACCAACTGCACCCTCAACTACCGTTACGTATTCGGTGATTCCCAGCGCAAGAAGAAGAGCGTGGCATGGCGATATTTCATCATCTGGGCCTTGAGCTGGACGCTCAATTCGGGGGGCACCATTGCCTTGACTGAAGCCATCAACCTGCATGAGCACATCAATATCCACTACATGATTCCAAAATGTGTGGTTTCGTTCCTTGTAGCTGTGCTGGTGAATTATCCCGGACAGAGGAAATTCGTGTTTAAGAAAAAGGACGAAGAAGAGGTTCCTGAAGGAAGGAATCCTGAAGACCTCCAATAAGAAGGAAAAAAGAATATTAGGAAATTACAAATGACAATAAACAAATGAATTACAGAGATTTCTTACAAAAAGTAATCTACGTGATGATCAATCCTCTCATCAAGGCGATGATAAAGATTGGAATCACGCCAAACATTGTGACGCTGATAGGTTTTATCGGCAATATTCTTGCCACCTGCTTCTTTATTGACGCAGCGTGGATTCTGGGTATGGGCGGAGTCAACAGCGACCCTACCCTGATGACTGCCGGCACGAGCGACTATACTTATGCCGACTGTATGACTCTCATCGGATGGGGTGGATTTATCATTCTTGCCTCTGGTCTCTTCGATATGATGGATGGAAGATTGGCCCGTATGAGCGGCAAAAGCAGCCTCTTTGGTGCACTTTGGGATTCTACGCTCGACCGTTACAGCGAGCTGGTCAGTCTCTTCGGCATCTGCCTGGTCTTCCTCCTTACCGACAAGGGCGAATGGTTCTGGATGGGCGTAATGACCTTTGCAGCCATGACGGGTTCAGTGATGGTAAGCTACGTTCGTGCCCGTGCAGAGGGTCTTGACATCGAGTGCAAGGTAGGATTCATGCAACGCCCGGAGCGAGTAGTAGTTACTGCCGTATCTGCAATCGTTACTGGCATTACCGGAGATTTATGGTGGTTGGCGAGCGGCATGATTCTCATCGCCATTTTTGCCAACATCACAGCATTCTGGCGCATCGCACATTGCTATCGAGTAATGAAAAAAAAATAAAAGAAAGTGTTTAGCATATATTTAATCATTCTATTGGTCGTGCTGATGGCTTGGAAGAAGACCCGAAACTTTGCCATCTACTTCCTGCCTTGGTTCCTCTTCGGAATCATCTACGATTCGATGCGCCTTTACCCGAACTATAAGGTAAACTCCATCGACGTAATACACCTGTATGAAGCAGAGAAATATCTCTTTGGAATAGCAGCCACTACAGCTGCCGAACTACAGGCTGTAGCCGACCATACTAGCCTCATGATACCGGGTGAATACTTCAAGGTTCACAACTGCGGAGTAGCCGATTTCATGGCGGGCATCTTCTACCTGTGCTGGGTACCGGTACCTATCGCCTTCGCCATTTATCTCTACATCAAGAAGCAGTATTCCTGGTTCAGACGATTCTCATGGGCTTTTCTCCTGGTCAACATCATTGGCTTTATCGGCTATTATATCTACCCTGCAGCCCCACCTTGGTATGCGATGAACTACGGTTTCGAGCCGGTTCTCCACACCCCGGGTAATGTGGCAGGTTTAGGAAGATTTGATGAAATGACGGGACTTTCCATCTTTCATGGACTGTACGGCAAGAATGCCAATGTATTTGCTGCCGTTCCCAGTTTGCACGCAGCCTACATGTTCCTCACTACCATCTATGCCGTAATGAGCCATAAGCGTTGGTACACGATAGCCCTATTCGCTTTCATCTGCTTAGGAATCTGGTGGACAGCCGTTTATTCCGGCCATCATTACATCATCGATGTCATCTTGGGCATCCTCACCACCCTTATTGGTGTAATTCTGATGGAACTGGGAGGCTTGAAGGGCTTTCTGGGAGAAAGAAAGAACATACGGTATTAGGAAATAAAACAAAGCGCCTGACTCAGAATCAATTATCTAAGCCAGGCGCTTTTTTATCTTAAAATCGCATTTTCCATACAGTTTTATCTTATCTAACCATCACCTTACGGTAACATCTGCGACGACGATGCTGTTCGCTTTCCAGATATTGCCATTGGCTCTGTACACCTTTGTTGCTTTCCATCTGTGGCATAGCCTCAGCCCATTTAAATCCATAACGGTGATATTGCTCGATAAGATCGGCAAAGATCAAGGCATTGGCTCCCTTGGCACGATACTCAGGCAATACACCTATCAGGAGTAAATCTACCGTATCTGTGGCATGAAACTTCAGTACTTTCAGAATTTTCAACCATCCCCAAGGCAACAGTTTACCATTCCCTATCTTCTGCAAAGCATCGGTAAAAGAAGGGAAAGATACGCCAAAACCTATTAATCTATTGCCATCATTACCATCTACGACACCCGTAACCAGATTCAGATCTGCCTTCTTGATATAATCATTTACATACTTATCTATCTGACTGTCCGTAAGTTGCTGAAAATCATAAAGGTCTTTATAAGTTTCGTTTACAATATGAAACACCTCTCGTCCCATACCACCCTTAACCAACTCCCGGGAAGTAAACTTATGCACATGCAGATTGTATCTTTTCTCTATCATCTCTGCTGTCCTGGCAAACTTGGCCGGGGTTTCCTCAGGCACCTTGATACGATATTCCAGCCAGTCATTATCCTTCTCATAGAACGACATGGCTTCCATGTGGTTCTTATAATAAGGATAATTATAATTGATATACATGGTAGATTTATGATGGAATCCCTCGATGAGCAATCCTTCACGGTCCATATCCGTAAAGCCAAGCGGTCCTACGCACTCAGTCATTCCCTTTGTGCGTCCCCAAGCCTCAACAGCATTCAATAAAGCCTGCGATACTTCTAAATCATCCACAAAATCAAACCATCCGAATCTCACCTGCTTCTTATTCCATTGTTCATTGGCACGGCGATTGATGATGGCAGCAACACGACCCACAATACGAGCCTCATGGTTTACAGCCAGAAAATACTGCGCCTCGCAGAATTCGAAGGCAGGATTCTTGCGCTTACTCAACGTATTCATTTCATCAAAGCGCAAGAAGGGAACAGCAAATTTATTGCCCTTATACAGTTCATAATAGAAGTTTACGAAGGCACGCAATCCCTTTCGGGTTGTTACTGGTATTATTCTTATATTGCTCATTACAGTTTTTACTCGATTATAATCAAATTCTGATCAGTATAATTAGTCCGTTTTATATAGCTATTCAGTCCGTACATCTTGTATTACAAGAAGATAGAGAACTACAAAACGTCTGCAAAAGTACTACATATTTTTGACAGAGGCAAGTTTTTAGTGCATTTTTATTAAAAAAGTTCACATAAATCCCATTATTGGGCGATAATCGAAAATAAAATAGTACCTTTGCATGGTCAAAAAAGAAGAAAACAGATTTTTCACAATGAAGAAAACAAGAGATAATTATACATTCCTGACCGAAGCTCCTGTGCACAAGGTTGTTTTCACGATGGCGATTCCTACCATCATCAGCATGCTGTCTACGAGTATGTACAATCTCGCCGACACTTATTTCGTGGGAAGCATCAACACCCAGAGCGTAGCAGCAGTGGGAGTATCTTTCGCCATAATGGCTGTAATACAGGCGGTAGGTTTTTTCTATGGTCATGGAGCTGGCAATTATATCTCTCGTAAGTTGGGCGCAAAAGAGGAAGAAAATGCCAGAAAGATGGCAGCAACAGGCTTTGTTTTGAGCTTTCTTACAGGTTTGGTCATCGCAATTCTGGGTCAACTGTTTCTTACTCCACTCTGTCTTACCTTGGGTTCTACCCCAACCATCCTTCCCTATACAGAGCGCTATTTAGGCATCATCTTACTGGGTGCTCCTTTCATGACGACCTCGCTGACACTCAACAACATGATGCGTTTTCAGGGCAACACAATGTATGCAATGAAAGGCATCATGTCGGGCGTACTGCTGAATCTGATTCTCGCCCCATTGCTCATTCTCTACTTCGAGCTGGGCATTACGGGTGCAGCCATCGCCACTCTCATCAGCCAATGTTTCGGTTGCGCCATCCTCTTCTGGATGACGCACAAGGGGCAGAACATCCGAATCCACCTTCGCTACTTCACACCTAGCAAGGCTTATGCCAAGGAAATCATCTTTGGCGGAACCCCATCCCTGTCAAGACAAGGCTTGGGAAGTATCGCCACCTTGGTATTGAATGTTGCAGCGGGAGCTTACGGAGATGCTGCCATTGCCGGCATGAGCATCGTCACCCGCATTTCTTTCTTTACCTATGCTGTGGTAATCGGTTTGGGACAAGGTTTTCAGCCGCTCTGTGGCTTCTGCTATGGTGCCAAACTATACAACCGTGTCAAGGAAGCTTATTATTACTGCATCAAGTGTGGCACCATATTCCTGGCAATCTGTGCCGTGATTGGTTTTATTTTCTCAGAGCCTATCATCGAGCTTTTCCGTGATGACGCAAAGGTAATAGAGGTTGGGGCCATGGCTTTGAAATGGCAGGTTATCAGTTTTCCTCTGGTTGCCACCATCGTACTTACCAACATGCTGATGCAGACCATCCGCAAGCCTATCCGTGCCAATATAGTAGCTGCAGCAAGAAGCGGTTTGTTCTTCATTCCGCTCATCTTTATCCTACCCCATTTCTTCGGTCTGCTAGGTGTAGAAATGTGTCAGGCATGGGCAGACTTCTGCTCCTTTGCAGTAGCTATTCCGATAGCATGGAGTGCATTTAGAGATATGAGAAAGGTGTGAATGCCCATTCTTTGTTCTTTGAAAAAGTCATGGGATTATTAGCAAAAATCATAGCTGTCTTTTGGTTTTCTTGAAAGATTTTTGTAATTTTGCAGGCTGAAAGAAAGAAGAGAAATGGAGAAAGCAAAATATAATATCGGACTCGATGTTGGCTCTACAACAGCCAAAGTTGCCGTTATCGATGGCAAGAAAAACTTGATTTACTCAAAATACGAACGCCATAACGCTCGTGTCAAAGAACTTGTGTCTCATTATTTCGATGAGATAAACCAGTTGATTGGCGATACAAAAGTGAATATCTGCGTTACGGGAAGCGTGGGCATGGCTACAGCAGAACAGCTGCAGGCTGAGTTTGTACAGGAAGTAGTGGCTGCCTCGGTTTATGCCCGTAAGGCTCATCCTGAGGCAAAGGCTCTCATCGATATCGGTGGAGAGGACGCCAAGGTAGTCTTCTTCAAGCCTAATGGAGGAATGGAACTCCGCATGAACGGAAACTGTGCCGGAGGTACTGGTGCATTTATTGACCAGATGAGCGTATTAATGGGAGTAGACAACCAGAAAATGAGCCAGTTGGCTATGAACGCCCAACATGTTTATCCGATGGCAGCCCGCTGTGGTGTCTTCGCCAAGACCGATATCCAGAATCTCATGGCACGTAATCTCCCAGAAGAAGACATTGCGGCCAGTATCTTTCATAGCATCGCCGTACAAACTGTGGTGACGCTTTCTCATGGCATCGACTTCGAGGCTCCTATCCTGCTTTGCGGTGGTCCGCTGACCTTTCTCCCTGCACTCCGCAAAGCATTCTGCGACTATATGCAGCTGTCTGTAAATGATTTCATCGTATCAGAAAATAGCAATCTGATTCCTGCGCTGGGATGCGCCTACCGTAATTTTCCCACAGATTCCGCAGATTCTACAGATGCTTCTGATTCTGACGGAATCCAGTTTTCCATACTCAGAAAACGCTTACATCAGGAAATAAAGGTTGAGTGGAACAGTAGCTTGGAACCTTTGTTTAAAAACGAAATGGAGCACGATAAATGGCTCCAGTCAAAAGCAAGATTCGCTACCGAAACCCATCCTCTGGCAAAAGGTAAGCAGCAGGTGGTTATCGGTATTGATTCCGGCTCCACTACGACCAAGATTGTGGCAGTTAGAATGGGAAACAATACGGATACAAATGCGAAATCTGCCCAAAAGGACAAGGGCGATATTGTCTTTACAAACTATCGTCTGAACCTAGGCAACCCTATTAAGGCTGTAGCCGATGGTCTGAACGCCCTGAAGCAGGAAGCAGAACATAGAGGGGCTGAACTGGAAATCGTAGGCTCTTGTTCTACCGGCTATGGCGAGGAACTGATTAAGGCTGCATTCGGACTTGATTGCGGCATCATCGAAACCATGGCACACGAACGGGCAGCAGCATCACTCATGCCTGACGTCAGTTTCATCCTTGATATTGGCGGACAGGACATGAAGGCTATCTTCGTAGAAAAAGGTGCTGTAGTTAGAATGGAACTCAACGAGGCATGCTCTTCCGGTTGCGGAACCTTCATACAGACTTTTGCCAATAACATGGGATATTCTGTAGGTGATTTCGCCAAACTTGCCTGCCAGTCTAAAGCTCCTTGCGACCTGGGTACCCGCTGTACGGTCTTCATGAATTCCAAGGTAAAGCAGGTTCTCAGAGAGGGGGCTTCGGTGGCTGACATTTCTGCCGGAATCTCTTATTCGGTTATCAAGAACTGTCTTTATAAAGTACTGAAACTCCATGGTAACGAGAACCTTGGAGGAAAAATCGTTGTACAGGGTGGTACCATGAGAAACGATGCTGTGGTAAGAGCTTTCGAATTGCTGACTCATACCGAAGTGGCCCGTAGCAACATGCCGGAATTGATGGGTGCCTACGGCTGTGCACTCCATGCGGCAGCTGATTACCCAACAGAGACGAATGCCCGCAGCATCGACAACCTTCTGAATCTCGCTCATTACGAGACCAAACAGTTGCAATGTAAAGGCTGTGAGAACCATTGCTATGTTTCTCGCTACACCTTCACTGGAGGCAACAAGTTTTATTCGGGAAACAAGTGTGAACGAGTATTTAACAACAAGGGAGCAAACGAGATAAAAGGCAAGAACATTTACGACTACAAATATCGCTTACTATTTGACAGTAGGGATGTTAAATACGTTAATGCAACAAAACGCCACATCAAAGTTGGTATTCCCCGCATTCTCAACATGTATGAGGAATATCCATTTTGGGATGCCCTGCTTCATGCAGCAGGTTTCGATGTCATTCTCTCTTCTGATTCAACCTTCAGCCAGTATGAAGGAGCCTTGAATACAGTTATGAGCGACAACATCTGCTTCCCTGCCAAGTTGGCTCACAGCCACCTGAAAGAACTCAACGAGAATCAAGAGGTAGACCGCATTCTGATGCCATACGTAGTATATGAGCATAATGACGACCCGAAGAATACGCTGAACAGTTTCAACTGTCCTGTTGTTTCGGGCTATAGCGATGTCATCAAATCGGTAATTGATCTGAAGAAACCGATAGATTCTCCAGTCATCAACTTTGCACAATCCAAGGCTTTGGAAAAGCAAATCGTGGATTATCTCAAGAAGTTGGGAGTAGATAGAAAGACTGCCCGAAAGGCCTTGAGAGAAGCGCTCTATGCGCAAGCTGCCTATTCAGCAGAAATCAAGACGAAAGCTTGGGAGATTCTCAATCAGAACGAGGAAAAGCCTCGTCTTACCATCCTCCTGGCTGGCCGTCCTTATCATACAGACCCGTTGGTTCAGCACAAGTTGAGCGAGATGATTGCAAACCTGGGAGTCAACGTAATCAGCGAAGACATCGCCAGAGGCTCATCAGACAACAACGATGCATACAACAGCCAGCCAGAGACTTATCTCGTCAAGCAATGGGCTTACATGAACCGCATCATGAAGGCTGCGCAATGGGCAGCCGAACAGGGTGACAATGTACATTTTGTACAGATGACTAGCTTCGGTTGCGGACCTGACAGCTTTATTCAAGACGAGATTCGCGACATCATGAGACGCCACAACAAGCCTTTCACGCTTTTGAAGATAGATGATGTCAGCAATATCGGCTCCCTGAAACTCCGTGTCCGCTCGCTGATAGAAAGCCTCAGAGTTAAAAGTTTAAAGTTAAAAGTTAATAGTTTTAAGTTAAAAGGTCAAAGTACAAATCATAAAGTTCAAAGTTCAAATCTCAAAGTTCAAAGTACTGCTCAAAGTCTCCAGCAGACCAAGGTTTTCACCAAGCAGGATGTGCATCGCAAGATTCTCGCTCCGTTCATGACTGAGTATCTCACTCCTATCATTCCTCCAATCCTGAAGCTGATAGGTTATGATGTAGAAGTTTTGCCTATGAGCGATGAAGCTAGTGCAGAAATTGGCTTGAGATTCGCCAACAATGAGGTTTGCTATCCTGCAACACTCATCGTGGGCGACATCATCAAAGCCTTGAAATCAGGCAAATACGACCTCAAGAACACGGCTGTAGTAATGAGCCAGACGGGTGGACAATGTCGTGCAACCAACTATGCAGGCCTCATCAAACGGGCGATGATTTCCAACGGTTTCCAGGATGTACCATTACTCACACTAGGCGTGACAGCCTCGACAGGCGAAGCTTCCGGTTCTACGGATGATAAGCAAGACTATAATGAGCAGGATGGCTTCAACGTGCCTTGGCTAAAATACAGCCAGATTATCGTTACCGCTATTTTCTATGGCGATGCGATTAACGAGATGTACAACGCCTGCATCGCAAGAGAACGGAAACAGGGAATAGCCAAGGAATTACGTGATAAGTACATACGCCTCATCGACGAGCCTATCGCCCGAAACTCAGCAAAAGGTCTCATCAAGCTCCTGGAACAGGCTGCAGAGGAATTCAACCAGATGACCCTAGACAAGGATGTACCCAAAGTGGGCATCGTAGGAGAAATCTTCCTGAAGTTCAATCCTTTTGCCCATCAGTACCTGGAGCGATACATCATCTCTAAAGGCATTGAGGTAGTGCCTCCGCTACTCGCTCCGTTCTTCCTTCAGGAATTCGTGAATGTAGAGATACAGAAGCACATGCGACTGAATTGTACCAAGGTACCAGACTTCATCATCAAGGGTGCTTATCAGGCATTGATAGGCAGAAGATTGCGCCAGGTGAACAAGGCAGCCAGCAGGTTCCGCTACTTCCGTCCATTCACCAATATTTATGATGATGCGAAGGATGTGCAGGGATTGGTTTCTCTTGCAGCACAGTTTGGAGAAGGCTGGCTCCTGCCTGCCGACATCGTGGGTTATATCCGAGACGGAGTGAATAATATCATCTCGCTCCAGCCTTTTGGCTGCATTGCTAACCACGTAATTTCCAAAGGAATAGAAAAGCGGTTACATGAGCGTTTCCCTCAGCTGAACCTCGTATCTCTCGATTTCGATTCGGGAGTTTCAGAAGTAAATGTCACCAACCGATTACTGCTCTTTTTAGACAGTATCACAGAATAGAAGCAGGAAAAGCAGATTCGCCCAAAAGCTGAATCTGCTTTTTCTGTTTCGATTATTCTACAAAAAAGCAAAAAAAACAGCCGTCATTTTTTTGCAATTCAAGAAATAAATCGTATCTTTGCACACGAATTTTATTGATACATGAAGAAAATGAGTAAAGATACATTAACTCATCAGCTGACAGAGACCATCGACGAGCTTTCTTGCGCCGATTCATTAAAAGGTCTATTCCATCAGCACAGAGACGGAAATCCACTTCCTTCGGGCAAGGCGCTCGAAGATATCATCAATCTGTCTCGCTCCATCCTCTTTCCGGGATATTTCGGCAATTCTTCCGTAAATATCTCCACTATCAAATATCATATTGGAGTAAGAGTAGAGAAACTCTACGAGATGCTTGCAGAACAGATTCTCGCCGGACTCTGCTTCGCCAATGATTGCGAAACCGAGACACAGGCAGAACTGCAGCATCAGCGTGCCAAGGCTGGCGTCATCGCAGCCAAAGCCATCATGGAGTTTCCAAAACTTCGTAAAATTCTCGCCACCGACGTGGAGGCTGCCTATAATGGAGACCCTGCGGCAATGAGCCACGGAGAAATCATCTCCTGCTATCCTGTCATCAAGGCGATAACCAACTATCGTATCGCTCATGTACTTCACCTGCTCGGTGTGCCACTCATCCCCCGTATGATGACCGAGCTGGCACATTCAGAGACCGGTATCGATATCAATCCAGAGGCTACCATCGGCCACCACTTTACCATCGACCATGGAACTGGTGTGGTAATCGGAGCCACCTGTATCATCGGCAACAACGTGAAACTCTATCAGGGAGTAACCCTAGGAGCCAAGAGTTTTCCACTCGATAAGGACGGCAACCCTATCAAGGGAATTCCTCGCCACCCTATCCTGGAAGATGATGTCATCGTCTATGCCAATGCAACAATCCTCGGTCGCATCACCATCGGAAAGGGCTGCGTAGTAGGAGCCAACGTATGGGTAACCAAGGATATGCAACCCAAAACAAAGAAATATAGAAAAGAAAAACAAAGTTTATTAGATATAGAATTCAATAATGGAACAGGAATTTGAACTCATTGCCAAGACCTTCATGGGTCTGGAGCCAGTCTTGGCTGAGGAGCTCACCCAACTGGGTGCTAACAATGTACAAATAGGTCGCCGCATGGTATCTTTCACAGGCGACAAGGAAATGATGTATCGTGCTAACTTCCAGTTGCACACAGCCATCCGTATCTTAAAGCCTATCAAGCACTTCAAGGCTCGTTCTGCCGAAGAAGTGTATGATCAGATTCAGAAGATCAAGTGGGATGACATCTTGGACGTGAAGAAGACTTTCTCTGTAGACTCAGTAGTTTACTCAGAGGAATTCCGCAACTCACGCTTTGTTACTTACAAGGTAAAAGATGCTATCGTAGACTGGTTCCGCGAGAAGCAGGGCACACGTCCTAACATCAGCGTATCCAACCCAGACATCCGTCTTAATATCCATATCGCAGAAGATAACGCTACCTTGAGTCTTGACTCTAGTGGCGAGAGCTTGCACCGCCGTGGCTACCGCCAGGAGCAGGTTGAGGCTCCATTGAACGAGGTTCTGGCTGCAGGTATGATCCTGATGACCGGCTGGAAGGGCGAATGCGACTTCATCGATCCTATGTGTGGTTCTGGCACCATCGCTATCGAAGCTGCCCTCATTGCCCGTAACATCTCTCCAGGTGTATTCCGCAAGGAGTTTGCCTTCGAGAAGTGGAACGATTTCGATCAGGATCTCTTTGACATGATTTACAACGATGACTCTCAGGAACACGAGTTCGAGCACCATATCTACGGTTATGATGTAGATATGAAGGCTGTGAACACTGCCAACCTCAACGTGCGTGCAGCCGGACTGAGCAAGGATATCACCATCGCACAGCAGGACTTCAAGAACTTCACTCAGCCAGCAGAGAAGAGCATCATCGTGATGAACCCTCCATACGGTGAGCGTATCTCTACCCCTAACCTCTTGAATACCTACAAGATGATTGGCGAGCGCTTCAAAAAGGCATTCGCAGGCAACGAGGCTTGGGTATTGAGTTACCGCGAGGAATGCTTTGAGCAGATTGGTCTGAAGCCATCTATCAAGATTCCTGTATACAACGGAAGTTTGGAATGCGAATTCCGCAAGTACGTGATGTTCGACGGTAAGATGAAGGAATTCCGCTCTGAAGGCGGTATTGTCAAGACCGAAGCCGAGAAGCGCGAAATGGCTCAGAAGCACCGTTTCAAGAAAGAGCGCGAATTTAAGAAACGCGTAAGCGAGGAGACAGAAAACGAGGATGCAGACATCCGCAGCTTCCAGTTCCATAGCCATCGCCTGGAAGACTTTGAAAAGCGCCGCAATGAGATTCGCCGTGGCGGACGCAGCCACGATGATGATGACCGCAAGGGCGGACGCAGCTTCGGCGGAAAGCGTGGCGACAAGCGTGGCGGATTCAAGGGAGACCGTCGCGGTGGTCGTGATTTCGGAGGAAAGCGTGGTGGCAAGCCTAGCTTCAACACCGATTTCGATGATGAGGATTAAAAACTACGCATCAAACTATACAAGACCTTGACGTGGCATTCTGCCACATCAAGGTTTTTATTCATTCAATCAACAAACAAAATAACAATGAATCTAAAGAATTCAATTTATAAATTATCTTTTGCAGCAATGATTTCCATGATGGCAATGAATGCAACCGAGATACAGGCTCAGGGCGTGGTTCCTGCACAGAAGGGTGAAAAGACCTTCACCTTGGAAGATTTGAACTTCGGTGGCAACAACTATCGCAACATGGTGGCAAAGAACCGCTGGTGCACCTGGTGGGGAAATGAACTCATCCGCCAGGACGTGGAGGCTTGCTATCTCGTGAACAAGGCTACGGGCAAGGAGACCAAACTCTTCGGCATCAACGATATCAACCAGTGGATTGCTCCTACCAAAGACATCAAGGTAAGAGCCCTCTACAACGCTCAATTCCCTTTTGCAGGCAAGAGCATCGTAATGGTAAGCAATGGCAGCAAGACCTACACCATCGACTTCAAGAAGCATAAGCTGCTGAGCGAGATGGAGTTTGAAGATGGCGAAAACCTCCTCGAGGCGAACGCCCAGCAGAATGCATTCGCCTATCTGAAGGGAAGCAACCTCTATGTGCGCACCTTCGACGTGACCAATAATGCCATGACCCGAGAGAAGAAATCGTACGATTTTCAGATATCAAAGGATGGCAGCCGAGAAATCGTTTATGGTCAGAGTGTTCACCGCGATGAGTTCGGCATCAGCAAGGGTACCTTCTGGAGCCCTAACGGCGAACTGCTCGCCTTCTACCGCATGGACCAGAGCATGGTAACAGATTATCCGCAGGTGGATATCCCGGAGATTGATTACTTCAATCATCCTGAGACCGAGACCTGCTGCGCCAAGCCTGCACCAGACAAGTATCCAATGACGGGCGAGACATCTCATAAGGTGACCGTAGGCGTGTTCGACTGCATGACCGGCAAGACCATCTATCTGAAGGCTGGCGACCCAACAGACCGCTATTTCACCAACATCACATGGAGCCCAGACAGCAAGACTATCTACATGTTTGAGTTGAACCGCGACCAGAACGACTGTCGCCTGACAGCCTATAGCGCAGAAACCGGAGAGAAGACCGGCGAACTCTATCGCGAGACCGATGAGAAGTATGTAGAACCTTGCCACCCAATCCAGTTCCTGCCATGGGATAGCAATAGCTTCATCATGCAGAGCCGCAAGGATGGCTACAACCACCTCTATCTCTGCACCCTGGGCAAACACGGCAGCCGTATGGCAAGCAACACGGAATCTCTAGAAATCAAGCAGTTGACATCAGGAAAATGGGAAGTAATGGAAGTGCTCGGCTTCAACGCCAAGCGCAAGAGCATTGTCATCGCATCTAACGAGTGCTCTCCTATCCAAAGAAACATCTTCGTGGTGGATACCAAGACCGGCAAGCGCGCCATGATGGATGATTGCGGCAAAGGATGGCACAACGCTACTCTAAGCGAGAACGGTCAGTTTATCTATGACAACTACTCTACTCCAACCGTGCCTCGCAAGATAGCCATCGTGAACACCGAGAACGGCAAACGTACCGCTTACTTCACAGCAGAGAACCCTTGGAAGGGATACAACGTGCCTGAATACAGCTGCGGTTCCATCAAGGCTGACGACGGCGTAACCGACCTCTACTGGAGAATGGTGAAGCCAGTGAACTTCGACCCCAACAAGAAGTATCCTACTATTATATATGTATATGGCGGTCCTCACGCCCATAACGTGGATGCCCGCTGGAACTACTCTAGCCGTGGCTGGGAAACCTACATGGCAGAAAAGGGCTATCTTCTCTTCATCCTCGACAACCGTGGCAGCGAGAACCGTGGCAAGGCTTTTGAGCAGGCAACCTTCCGCCAGCTGGGTCAGGTGGAGATGAAGGACCAGATGAAGGGTGTAGAGTATCTGAAGACCCTGCCATACGTAGATGCCGACAAGATTGGTGTTCACGGTTGGAGCTTCGGAGGATTCATGACCATCTCATTGATGACCAACTATCCTGACGTATTCAAGGTAGGCGTAGCAGGCGGTCCGGTAATCGACTGGCACTGGTACGAGGTGATGTATGGCGAGCGCTATATGGATACCCCACAGACCAACCCAGAGGGTTACAAGAAGACATCCCTGCTCTATCAGGCTAAGAACCTGAAGGGTAAGCTGCAGATTATCCAGGGCTTGAACGATGTAACTGTAGTACCACAGCATTGCCTCACCTTCCTGAAAGCATGTATTGCAGCAGGTACACAGCCAGATTTCTTCGTATACCCAGGCGAACCTCATAACATGAGAGGTCACCAAAGCACTCACTTGCATGAGCGCATCAGCAATTACTTCTTCGACTATTTGAAGTAAAACTTGCAAAAAAATATATTTTATGTAAATATTTTGCCTAATTCATAGGATTTTAGTAACTTTGCAGCAAAATGGAGAAATTAAGTATCCTAAGGTAAAATATCAGAGGAACAATTAAACGTACAACGATGAAAATATTATTGTTAGGAGGCGGTGGACGCGAGCACGCCTTAGCTTGGAAAATCGCTCAGAGCGAAAAGTGTGAGAAACTTTTTATCGCTCCAGGTAATGCCGGTACTCAGAATGTCGGCGAGAACGTGAATATCAAGGCTGACGACTTCGAGGCTCTGAAGAACTTCGCTGTCGAGAACGGTGTTGATATGGTTGTTGTTGGTCCTGAAGACCCATTGGTAAAGGGTGTTTATGACGACTTCAAAACCGATCCTCGCACCAAGAACATTCCTGTAATCGGTCCTTCAAAGGCTGGTGCTGTATTGGAAGGCAGCAAGGACTTCGCCAAGAAGTTTATGAAGCGCCACAACATTCCTACAGCTCAATACGAAACTTTCGATGGCGAGCATGTAGAGGAAGGTCTTAAATTTCTGGAGACCTTGAAGGCTCCATACGTATTGAAGGCTGACGGTTTGTGCGCAGGTAAGGGTGTTCTCATCCTCCCTACTTTGGAAGAGGCAAAGAAGGAGTTCAAGGAGATGCTGGGCGGTATGTTCGGCAATGCTTCTGCACGTGTGGTTATCGAGGAATTCCTGAGCGGCATCGAATGCTCTGTCTTTGTTCTCACAGATGGCAAGAACTATAAGATTTTGCCTGAGGCTAAGGACTACAAGCGTATCGGTGAGCACGATACCGGTTTGAATACAGGCGGTATGGGTAGTGTTACCCCTGTGCCATTCGCTACCAAGGAATGGATGCAGAAGGTAGACGAGCGCATCATCCGTCCTACAGTAGAGGGACTTGCAGAAGAGAACATCGACTACAAGGGCTTCATCTTCTTCGGACTGATCAACGTTGAGGGCGAGCCAATGGTCATCGAGTACAACTGCCGTATGGGCGACCCAGAGACTGAAAGCGTCATGCTCCGATTGAAGAGCGACATCGTAGACCTCTTCGAGGGTGTTGCTGCTGGCGACCTTGACAAGCGAAACATCGAGTTTGATGAGCGTGCAGCAGTCTGCGTCATGCTCGTGAGCGGCGGTTATCCAGAGGCTTACAAGAAGGGCTATCCTATCGAAGGTATCGACAAGGTTGAAGGTTCTGTAGTATTCCACTCTGGTACAGCGATGAAGGATGGACAGGTAGTAACCAACGGTGGTCGTGTCATCTGCGTAAGCAGCTACGGCAAGGACAAGGAAGAAGCCTTGAAGAAGAGCTTTGCCGAGGCCCAGAAGATTCAATTCACCGACAAGTACTTCCGTTCAGACATCGGACAGGACCTTTAAGTAATGTTTAATTAGTAGTGATTAATGATTAATTAGGCAGATGCCTTATCGTTTACTTCAGAAGTAAAAATTAAACATTAATCACTAAACACTAATATAGATGTTAAGAAAAAAAACTTTTCAAAATAAAGTAGCACCTAGTCGCTACGCACTACCAATCACTGCAACCCTTGCCACTATGGTTTGGGTTGCAGTAGGTTTTATAGAGGGTAACATTTGGCTTAATTTTGCTTTTACCATCATATCTACATTACTGATGGTAGAACTCAATAACCACAACTCTCTGATGCGTACCTACAGCCGAATGGTTTCGTGCAGTTTTCTGGTACTAGTCACCATGACTTGTCTACCAACCCCATCTTATAAAGCCAATATCGTGTCGATGTGTTTCATCGCCTTCTATCTCATTATATGGAATAGCTATCAGGATAAACGGTCGGCAGGATGGACTTTCTATGCCTTTATCTGTATCGGACTCGCTTCGATGGTATTCATACAGATAGGTTATTTCTTACCGATATTATGGCTGATGATGATGGTATTCACCAATTCCTTCAGTATCAGAAACTTATTTGCCTCACTCATCGGAATCATCATACCTTACTGGTTCTCGGCAGGATACTATGCCTATACCAACAACATCGATGGACTTGTCAGCCATTTTACAGAATTCATCAACTATCATGAGTTGTTTGATTATTCAAGGGTAACCGACCATGAAGTCGTCAACCTGATATTCATCACCATTCTGGGCATTATCGGTTCTATCCACTTCCTGCATACTGCATACGCAGACAAGATTCGTACGAGAATGATATACGAGTCGTTCACCTTGGTGAACTTCGTGAGCCTCGCCTTCATCATCCTGCAGCCTCAGCACATCAAGGAGTTAGGCAGCATCATGATAGTAAACACGGCACCACTCATCGCTCACTTCATCACCTATACCAAGGGAAAAATAACCAATATCATGTTTATCACGATGCTCGTGATGACTGTCTTGATATTATTATACAATATATTCATTCCTGAAACTGTATTATTACAGGCAGTTCAAGGATTAAGTATCCACGGATAAAGTTTGATGTGTTGAAATGCGGCATCAGACCTATTAAATGACGAATTGACAATGAGTTGGATTATCAGTTTCTTAATCGACTGGGGATATTGGGGCATGCTTGCTGCAGCTTTTCTGGCAGGTTCTTTCTTCCCATTCAGCAGCGAGGCAGTAATGGCAGGCTTGCAGGCAGCCGGACTAGAGCCTCTCCCCCTCGTTATCTACGGTAGCATCGGCAATGTGCTTGGTTCCATGTTCAACTACGGTGTGGGCAGAATGGGTAAGATGGAATGGATAGAGAAATACCTGCATGTGAAGAAAGAAAGCTTGGATAAGGCTGAGCGTTTCATGGCAGGCAGAGGCGCCTGGATGGGATTCTTCGCCTTTCTCCCACTATTGGGAAGTGCCATCACCATCGTTTTAGGCTTGACAAGAGCCAATATTCCGATTTCGATACTCAGTATCACCATCGGAAAAGTACTAAGATATGTTTTATTGGTCTATGGACTGAGTTTTATCGTTTAATTATGAAGAGATTTTTATACCTTATTATAATATGCACCCTAATGGTTAGCTGCAAAAGCAACCAGCAAAAGGCTGGCATGGCTGAAAGTAATGCCAAGCCGACAGTAACCGTTACCATCCCTCCCTACAAATATTTCGTAGAGAAAATTGCCGGAGACAAGGTAGATGTCAACGTAATGGTATCGAATGGTAACAACCCTGAAACATACGAGCCAAACGCCCAGCAGATGATGGAACTCTCCAATAGTGCACTCTATCTGAAAGTGGGCAGCATCGGCTTCGAGCAGACTTGGATGAAGAAACTGCAGGACAATGCTCCAGACATGAAGATGATTGATACCTCTGTGGGCATTACGCCAGCCAAGACACCTGGCGGCAATATCGACCCACATGTATGGATGAGTTGCAAAAATGCCCGCATCATCGCCAGCAACATGCTCAAGGCACTCTGCGAACTGGAGCCAAAACACAAGACTTTCTTCGAGAAGAACTACAAATCGCTACTCAACATCATCAACAAGAGAGACAGCACCATCAAGGAAAGTTTCAAAGAGAACCCAGATTTGGTACGCAAGTTTGTGATTTACCATCCTATCCTCACCTACTTTGCCCGTGATTATAGGCTTGAGCAGCTACCCATCGAAGAAGAAGGAAGGGAGCCAAGTGCCGCCCAACTCAAAAGTCTCATTGAGAAAGCAAGAAAAGAGAAGATCAAATATTGCCTCATACAAGCAGAGTTTGCCAACCGCAACACCAATACATTCATCAACGAGAGCCACACCAAGCCAATGAATATCAACCCATTGCAAGGCGATTGGAACTGGGCGATGCAGGAAGCAGCCGCCGCAGTGCAAGGCAAGAAAATCGTTGCAGGGAAGTAAGCTCCAGACGCCCTGAAAGGGCAGAAGCTCCTAGCCCAGGGCAACGCCCTGGGTATAATAGCAGTTAACAAGGCGCCCTGTAAGGGCAAAAGCTTTGTTAAAACAACAACTAATCATAAAGTTCAATGTTCAAAGTTCAAAGTTCAAAGTTAATAGAGATTGAGCACTTGTCAGCTGGTTACGACGGCAAACAGGTGCTCCACGACATAAATCTCACCATCTATCAAGACGATTATCTTGGCATCATCGGTCCCAACGGTGGTGGCAAGACCACCCTCATGCGCCTCATCCTAAGCTTGATGAAGCCAACAGAGGGAAAAATCAAATATTATAAAGATGGACAGGAAGTCAAGGAAATCAGAATGGGTTATCTTCCCCAATACAACTCTCTCGACAAACAATTCCCAATCTCCGTCTATGAAGTAGTACTATCAGGTCTCAGCAAGAGTCTCTTTTCGAGATATACGAAAACGCAGCATCAGCAGGTGCTCAATTGTCTCGAACGTATGCAATTGATGGAATTCAAGGACCGCCACATCGCAGCCCTTAGCGGTGGACAGCTGCAGCGAGTTCTCCTCGCCCGGGCTATTGTCTCAAAGCCGGATGTAGTAATCCTCGATGAGCCAAACACCTATATCGACCGCAGATTTCAAAAGCAGATGTACGAGATGCTGGAGCAAATTAACAAGGAATGCGCCATCATCATCGTGAGCCACGACATTGCCGAAGTGCTTAATAATGTGAAGCACATCGCCTGTGTGAACCATCATCTGCATTATCACGATACAGCAGATATGCCAAGAGAAAAACTGGAAGAACATTTTCTAAATGTTTAGGTAGATAATATAATAATGCCTAAAAAACAAGAACAAACTTCAAGATTATCTCATCTTTTTAGTATCTTTGCAACGATTTATACACTTTAACAAAGAAATATAATACATTAAAGTTTAAACAATAATGAAACAGTACAAATTGGTGGACAATATCTTTGGATGGGTCGCATTCATCATTGCGGCTTTCGTTTATTGTTCCACGATTGAGCCGACAGCCAGTTTCTGGGACTGTCCTGAGTTTATTACAACTGCCTACAAGCAGGAAATCGGTCACCCACCAGGGGCACCGTTCTTCATGCTCTTGGGCAATTTCTTCACACATTTCGCCAGCGATACCACTCAGGTGGCAAAGATGGTGAACACGATGAGCGCACTCCTCAGTGCCGTCTGCATCATGTTCCTCTTCTGGACCATCACCCATTTGGCTCGCAAACTCATCATCGGCGATTGGAAGGAGATGACCACCGGCAAACTGATTGCCATTGAAGCATCCGGTATGGTGGGCGCCCTCATCTATACCTTCAGCGATACCTTCTGGTTCTCAGCTGTTGAGGGTGAGGTATATGCCTTCTCTTCTGCCTTTACCGCTGTGGTATTCTGGTTGATTCTGAAGTGGGAAGACCATGCCGATGAGCCTCATAGCGACCGCTGGCTCGTACTCATCGCTTATATGACAGGTCTGAGTATCGGTGTGCACTTGCTTAACCTGCTCTGCATCCCAGCCATCGTATTGGTTTATTACTACAAGAAGGTGCCTCAGGCTAACCTGAAGGGTTCGCTCCTGGCGCTGGTTCTCTCCTTCCTGGTAGTGGTAGCCGTATTGTATGGTGTAGTTCCAGGTATCATCACCGTAGGTGGATGGTTTGAGCTGTTCTTCGTCAACGTGCTCGGTTGTCCATTCAATACCGGTGAAATCGTATATATCATCTGCCTCGTAGCCTCTGTTATCTGGGGTATCTACGAGACATACAATGCCTCAGAAAAGAACGAGAAGAAGCAGAACATCGCCTTCGTTCTCGGCTTCGGCATGCTCGGTATTCCATTCTATGGATATGGCTGGACTGCCGTAATCTGTGGCATCATCGTATTGGCAGCCCTCTGGTTCGCCTTGAACTACAAACGCAAGAAGGAAATCACAACAGGTGTTGACGAGGTAACAGGCATCACAAAGAAGAAGATGCAGGTATTGCCTCTCATCTCTGCCCGCATCAAGAATACAGCATTGCTCTGCATGCTGATGCTGATGATTGGTTACTCAAGCTATGCGCTCATCGTAATCCGTTCATCTGCCAACCCTCCTATGGACCAGAACTCTCCTGAGGATATCTTTACCTTGGGTAGTTACTTGAGCCGTGACCAGTATGGCGACCGTCCTTTGTTCTATGGTCAGGCTTATACCTCTCAGGTAGCTCTTGAGGTAGATGGCAACATGTGCAAGCCGGTCATGAAGGAAGGTGCACCGGTTTACCAGCGCAAGGAGAAGGCTTCTGCAGATGAGAAGGACTCCTACTTTGTAGTAAGTCATAAGAACAAGTACGTCTATGCACAGAATATGCTCTTCCCTCGTATGTACAGCTCGGCTCATGCCTCAGCATACGAAGACTGGATGGGCGGCGTAGAAGGTTCCCAGGTACCTTACGACCGTTGCGGTGAAAGCATCATGGTGAAGGTTCCTTCACAGATTGACAACATCCGCTTCTTCCTCTCATATCAGTGCAACTTCATGTACTGGCGCTACTTCATGTGGAACTTTGCCGGACGTCAGAACGACATTCAGGGCAATGGCGAACCAGAACATGGTAACTGGATTTCCGGTTTCTCATTCATTGATGATGCACTCTATGGCGACCAGAGCAAATTGCCAGACGACCTGAAGGCGAACAAGGGACACAACGTGTTCTACTGCATGCCACTGATTCTCGGTCTCATCGGTCTCTTCTGGCAGGCTTGGTACACCCGCAAACGCAAGGTAATGAAGAACGGTGTAGAGACAGAGGAGACTCTTCCTATCGGTATCCAGCAGTTCTGGGTGGTATTCTTCCTGTTCTTCATGACAGGTCTTGCCATCGTCATCTACTTGAACCAGACTCCTATGCAGCCACGTGAGCGTGACTATGCTTATGCCGGTTCATTCTATGCATACGCTATCTGGTGTGGTCTTGGCGTCCTCGCCATCATCGACCTTCTGAAACAGAAGATGAAGCTCAGCGGTACTGCCGTTTCTGCTATCGTAGCAGTCATCACACTTCTCGTCCCAATCCAGATGGCATCACAGACTTGGGATGATCATGACCGCTCTAACCGCTATACCTGCCGTGATTTTGGTCAGAACTATCTGATGTCACTCCAGGAGAAGAGCAACCCTATCATCTTCACCAATGGTGATAACGATACCTTCCCACTCTGGTACAACCAGGAGGTAGAAGGCGTAGGTACAGATGCCCGCGTATGTAACCTGAGCTACCTGCAGACCGACTGGTATATCGACCAGATGATGCGTCCTGCATACAACTCACCATCCGTGCCAATCACCTGGCCACGTCTCGACTTCTGTTCAGGTACCAACGAATATGTATCGGTAGAGCCGGAAGCAAAGAAGCAGATTCTTGAATTCTACAAGCAAGATCCGGAGAATGCCAAGAAGCAGTTTGGCGATGAGCCTTTCGAGCTGAAGAACATTCTGAAGAACTGGGTACGCAGCAAGAACCCTGATATGCACTTCATCCCAACCGATACCCTCTATGTCACTATCGACAAGGAGGCAGTAAAGAAGAGCGGCATGATGATGGCTACAGATTCTATCCCTGACAAGATGGTTATTTCTCTGGCAGGTAAGAATGCACTTTACAAGGGTGACCTGATGATGCTCGAGATGTTGGCACAATGCAACTGGACACGTCCTCTCTATGTAGCACTCACCGTGGGTGAAGAAAATTACATGAACCTTGGCGACAACTTCGTACAGGAGGGTCTTGTAAACCGCATCACTCCATTCACAACAAATGCTCCGGGTGCAAAGCGCTTCGATACAGAGAAGACCTATCATAACATCATGACCCGATTCAAGTTCGGTAACCTCAAGCAGAAGGGTCTCTATATCGACGAGACAACCATGCGCATGTGTTATACACACCGTCGCCTGCTTGCACAGACAGCCCTCCAGCTCATCGCCGAAGGCAAGAAGCAGAAGGCTATCAACATCTTGAAGAAGGCTGATGTAGAGATTCCGGCATACAACGTAACACTCGATTACATGAGTGGTGGTCTGGATATGGCTCGCGGCTGGTTGATGACCGGTCAGAAAGCCAAGGGTAAGGAATACGTTGAAGCAGTTTGGAAGAACGCTTCACAGTATCTCAACTATTACCTCTCATTGCCTAACGACAAATTCCTCATGAGTCAGAACGACTGCATCCGTCAGCTTATGATTATGCAGAGCAGCTGCGATGTAGCAGGAATGGTAAGTCCTCAGTTGGAACAGAAGTATCAGAAGCAGCTCAACAACCTCTATACCCTGTACCACGGCAGAGGCGGCAAAATGCCAGAAGGCAATCAGTAAATAACAGAAAGTTTGATGTAGCGATCGCTACATCAAACTTTTCATTATTCATAATAATCAATTTTTCCCATGTTCATAGAGCAACCAGCCAAATGGCTTAGATGGTTATATCCAAAGGCTATCTGGAGAATGGACAAGAATGACCACTCGGTGTATCTCACATTCGATGACGGTCCCATTCCAGAATCCACTCCATTCATTCTGGAAACCCTGAGAAAATATAACATCAAGGCTACCTTCTTTATGGTGGGCGAGAATGTATTGCGCAACCACGACCTCTACAACCAGATTGTGGCAGAGGGACATCAGGTGGGCAACCATACATTCAACCACATCGGTGCTTTCAAGCATCGTGTCATCTCATACGTTCTCAATACCAACAAAGCGAATGAGTTGATACATGCCCATCTCTTCCGTCCACCCCATGGATGGATGAGAGCCAGTGAATACTGGTGGCTGCATCGTACCTATAAAGTAATTATGTGGGACCTGGTTACCCGTGACTATTCTAAATGGATGACGGCAGAAGACGTGGTAAACAACGTGAAGAAGTATGCCCGCAACGGCAGCATCATCACCTTCCACGACTCATTGAAGAGCATCGACAAACTGAAGACAGCTCTTCCACAATCCATCGAATGGCTCATGGAACAGGGTTATGAATTTAAGATTTTTGAATAAACAGACATGAAAAGAATCAATAGTTATCAAGCTGTAGCTTCATTTGTAAGAGGTTTCTTCGAGGCTTATGCCCGAGGCATCATGGATGCAGCCATCGGAGGAGATGACTTCCAGAAGAAGAACGATCCGAAAGAGGTGAAGCAGATGATGCTGGAACACTATGGAGAAGTGAACCAGTATTTCTTCGACATCATGTTCTCTACCCTCGTACGACTCAACTACAAGAGCGCAGAAGAGGCTAATGAGCGCATGAAGAAGAACTTTGAGAGCATGAAGCAAGCGGATCCTACCTTCGAGCCAACCATGCTCGACTATCTGCGCATCGCCTGCAAATCCAACCAGCTTTACAAGGCGATGGAAGCTGAATACAAGCGCAACTTCACCTGGCTTCTGCAAGGTAAGTTTACCACACTTGAAGAGCATGTACGCGATTATACGCATGGCATTCTCATCAGTCTTGCCGACGAGCCTATGGCTATCCATCTGCTGGTGCGCATCATCGTGAAGGCATACGCCGCAGGCTTGAAGTGTGGCAGCAAGGAGGGCACTCAGCATCAGCTACACATGCCTACCCTGCACGGTATGCTGCTGAACAATGTGAACATCCTCTTGAACGAGGCTCCGCTGAAGGGCGATCCTGAAGATCCTGTCGCACTCTTCAAGGAAGCGTGCAAGAACGAAGAAGAAAACATCAATGTACTGTTCAATACATTGAACGATGCCATGAAAGAGCTGGCAGAGGAATAATAGAAAAGCCCCTGATGCATCACGCATCAGGGGCTTTTCTATTTATTCTTCTGCTCAGTCACCGTATTCCGTTTACGGTTACAGCTCTATGGTCCTGCTGTAACCATCATTACCTTGTACTTCAACCGCATGTTCGTTCCACCTGTATATGTATTTATATTCCGGAGGCAGGATAATATTACCCCTCCTGTCCAATAGTCCATACAAACATTTCTGTATGCCTATTCTGCATTCGGCATAATCACCTCGGAAGTCAGAGATATGCGCATAAATGGGTTTCACGATGATGTCGTCCATCACCCTCAGTCCCCATCTGCCATCCTGCTGGAAAGGCTCAACATTCTTCAGATATTCCTTCAGTTGTCTGTCTGTCATCTTCTTCCTTGCCGTATTCGCCTTCTTCACCGTTATCATCTCATCATTCACGGCAATGATGTTCTGCATCTTCTTCACATAGGTTGGAATGATACCCTTGCCTGCCCTCAATCCAGCAAACATACTCTCCCAGTTACGAGGCTTGTCGGGCAAGCCGAACTTACGGTAGTTACCCACATTGTCGATAATCATGCACACCTTATCCTTGTTCTCATGGTTGATACGCAACCCACGCCCCACCATCTGCAGATACTTGGCTAGTGACAGCGTAGGACGGGCCATCTGGATAAACTCCACGTCAGGACAGTCAAAACCCTCATCGAAGAGGTTCACGTTCACCAGACAGTCTATCTCGCTGCGTCTGAAAGCCTCCACCAGCTCCTTGCGTTTCTTGGCAGGCGTCTTGCTGTCCAGTGCCACACTTTTCAGTCCGAGGGCATTATAACAGGCGGCTATCGCCTGGGCATGCACAATGTCAATGGCATATACAATTCCCTTCTTGCCGTCAGCGTATTTCTTCACGCTGTCGTAGAGGCGTTGGATGGTCTGCGGAATATTCAGCTTCTCGTCCATCTCCTTGATGGCATAGTCGCCATCGCTCCCTCGTCCTTTCAGCTGGTTCACGGTCAACTGATCGTTGGAGTACTTGCCGATAACCACGTAGTCGTAAGGTGCCAGATAACCACGCAGGATAAAGTCGTTGGTACATGGAGATTTCAACAATATCTCGAACAGTCTGCCAAAGGATTTCTTGTTCATGCGGCATGGAGTTGCCGTCATACCGAGTTTCAAGGCTTTTCTATTCCTTTCAAACAGGTCTTGATAAGAGGTTGCTATGGCGTGGTGCGCCTCATCCACTACAATGAGTCCTGGCGTACACTCAGCCCCTTCCAGTTCTTCGATATGCCTGTTCAACCATTGAATGGAGAGCACCCTTATCCTTACTTTCGCTTTCAGCACCATTTCCTTCTCCCCATAGTCCAGGCAGAATCTGTCGAGCGTCTGCTGCATCTGTTCCACCAGTTCCCGGCGGTGCGCCACAATCCACACTTCGCCCGTGTCATGGTTATCAAGAAACCATTTCACCACAGCCGCCATCACGTAGGTCTTTCCCGTACCTGTCGGCATCTGCACCATCACCGAACTGCCAACCCTCTCCTTCTTACCATTCTCATTGTAGAATGTACTGGTAGCAGCAGAGGTCAGCACGTTGATAATATCCTCCAGCATCTTCTGCTGGTAGTCATAAAGTTTGATTTTCTTCATTCAAAAGAAATTGTTTTTTCAATAGTTTCTCGATATCCTTGATGGCTTTATCAAGGTCATTACATTCATATTTTCAAATTATAATTAAATATTGTTATTTTTTCGCCTTGTCGGTTGACTACTCCGGATAAATTCATTATCTTTGTCAACCAAAAGATAGAATGATTAATTATGGAACTAAAAGATATATTTTCTAAGAGACTGCGCAACGCACGTCTGATGCGAGGTTTGTCCATGCAACAACTCTGTGTGATGATGAATGATATTGTCACCAAACAATCTGTGTCTAAATACGAACGAGGCGAGAGTATGCCAGACAGTACCATTCTCATCGCATTGTGTAAAGCCCTGAACATTTCCCCCGACTATCTGTTTCGTGAAAACCGTTCAGCTCTCAATAATGTTCATTACCGCAAACTAACTCGCCTGAGTGCTAAGGAAGAGAAATCCATCAATCTCATGGTGGAAGATACCATTGAACGCATCAATGAAATAGAAGACATTTGTGGAATCGAAAGACATTTTGATGCTTCCTCCTTTACTTGCCAAGTAAAGTCTTTAAATGATGTTTTCAGCGCAGCAACCAAACTCCGCACCGATTGGAATATTGGCAATGCCGCTATTACAAACGTCATCAATATTTTAGAGACCAATGGTATCATTGTGGTAGAAGTAGAAGCTTCTGATGCTTTCTCTGGTCTCAATGGCACATTGGAAAATGGAACTCCTGTCATTGTCATTAACAAACAGATGAGCACCGAGCGTAAGCGTTTCACTGCGCTTCATGAATTAGGCCATGCATTGCTTCATTTTCCAGAAGATATGGATGAAAAGATGGAAGAACAATACTGCAATATTTTTGCCAATGAAGTTTTGATGCCAAGACAAACTTTCTTTCAGTCTATTGGTGAGAAACGCCACGACATAGCTTTAGTTGAGTTGAAAAACCTTCAAGCAGAATTTGGAATATCCGTTGATGCCTTGATGTATAAGGCGAGATATCTTGATGTCATATCAGAAAATCGCTATACAACCTATTGGAAGAAGAAAAATTTCGATTCCAATTTCAAATCACAGGTAGAGAAAAGCATCATTGATGACGAGCACAGCACCAGATTCGAGAACCTTATCTATCGTGCCCTGTCAAGTGGCTTGATTACAGAATCCAAGGCTGCCGTCTTACTCAACAAGACGACAGAGGAAGTATTACATAATTTCGTTCTTGCCTAATGGAAATAGTAATCAGCGATACCAAGTCGAACTTCGTCACCATGATATTCTATCGAAAGAAGAATATATAACCAAGCTTAAAGCCTTGTTGGAGTCCAACCATCGCCTTCCGACCAAGGAGATTATGAAACGAATCGAGGATTCTCTTTGATAATGTGCCATGATAACAACTCCAGCTAGTAAACTCATTAGCATAGCCCATTGATAGGGCTATGCCAATAAGTATATTCTAAAACACCAAGAAATTCACAATAAATCAACAAAATCCCCCGAATATAAGTTGTAAACTATAAACTGTTAACTATAAACTACAAACAGCAAACTATCAATTGTAAATTATAAATTGTAAACTTCACACCCCCGGCGGTCCCATCCCGCACAACATGGCGAGGGCTTTGATGCCCCGACAACCTTAGAGCGTAGCGGTTCTGAGCACCGGAGGGCGGTTACATCCTTCCCTTTTCGAGAAGGGAAGGCTTGGTTAGGATGTGGAGCTCTCCTTGCAGGAGAGACGGAGAGGTAGAAAAGTCAGCACTAAGGGCGGTTTCCCTCTTCTTCCCTGAGGGGAGAAGACCGAGATGAGAGGTGGAGCCTTCCTTAAGGGTAAGGAAGGACGGGTAGGTTTTCGAAAAAACTCCTTTTGGCTAAAGGGAGACGGAGGGATTCGATAAAGCATACGTTCCAATCACCCCATAACATACCAACGGTATGAGAAATGCAATCGCCATACTGCCCGTAGTATCCGCAATACACCCCATGATTACAGGAGCAACCGCACCACCCACTATCGTCATGATAAGCAACGAAGAGGCAAGTTTGGTCTTAGTACCTGCATCCCTCAATGCCAGCGAGAAGATAGTCGGAAACATGATGCTCTCTCCCAGATACAGGGCGAAGAACGCAATGAGAGATAAGGTACCGCTACATACCACCACAATCAATGTGGCAACAAAGGTGAGGATGGCACAGACCAGCAGCACCAGCCTTGGCTGGATATAATTCATGATGACACCACCAGCCAATCTGCCGATAAAGAACAGACCCATTCCGCCAAAGGCGAGATACAGACTGGCAGTCTGCTTCTCTATATGAATACTCTCCTCAGCATAGTTGATGAAGAAACTGTTCACACCCGTCTGGGCAGCCACATAGAGAAACAAGGTCAGCATACCAAAACCGAATGCCATCACTCGCATCGGCTTCTCCTCCACCATCTCGTTCGTATCCGCCTCATGCGCTCTCCTTGGATCCGGCAACTTGATTCTTGACAGAACCAGTGCCACAGCAAGCACGAAGATACCCACCAGGGCATAAGGAATGGCGATGTTGACACCCGAGAACAGAAGCTGTCCGCCAACCAGCGGTCCTACAATCCATCCGATACCATTGAGCGACTGCGACAGGTTGATTCTGCTCTCCGCCTTGTCAGGATGTCCCAGTACCGTAGTATAAGGATTCGCACTCGTTTCCAGACAGGTCAGTCCGCATCCTATCACAAACAGCGACAGAACGAAGAAGTAGAAACTGTTGATCCTGCTTCCCGGTATGAACATCAGAGCACCGATACCGAAGAGAACCAGTCCTGTTATCACTCCCCTCCTGTAGCCCCACTTCCGGATAATCCATCCGGCAGGCAGTGCCATCAGAAAGTAGGCACCATAGACAGCAGCCTGCGTCAGGGCCGACATCGCCTTGCTGATATGGAACGACTCCTGGAAATGCGGATTCAGCACCTCCAGGATGCCATGGGCAAAGCCCCACATGAAGAAGAGGCTGCTGATGATGAGGAAGGGCACCAGATAGTTATGCCCTTCGTATCTGAAGATGGATGGCTTCGTCATAATTCTCTGCAAATTTAAGACTGTCCTTTACTACCAGTGCCAGATAAGTAGCATCCGATCCGATACCCACATACAGGTCACCATACCGTGATGCCTGCTGGAAAAACTCCACATGACCGGAATGCAGCAAGTCATAACACCCGCTCACAAATACTTTTTTCGCCATAAACCAATAATAGTTAATGGCTTACAGTTAATAGAAACTGTAAAGCGTAAACTGTAATTTATCAATTGTATACTATCGCCCCAAGCGATTCCATCCAACAAAAACTGGCATAGACCGCATTATTCTCCATCCTAAGAACTTAGCAGTTCTGAGGCTTAAAGGGCAGTTACAGCCCCTTGTTTCTAATGAAAGTAATGCCTAATGACAGAGGATAAGGGTAGTTCGCTGCAAACGTCTGTCCTTTCAACAAAACTGGAGAATGATTCATTTGATGGAACTTCTTGAAAAGTCGAGTAATCAACAAATTCATCTCTTGGTTCTTTCGTTCCAGGCTCACAACATACACTAGCCATCTTAGCCTCTCATTTCTGTTGCATTGTTCTATACTAAGATACTGGAAAGAATCTGCGACTATACCAATTAAACACTGTTCCTTGGCAAGCCCATACAATTCACCCCAATCCACATCATGAACAGAACGAGCCGACAGCTCATCATTCCATAATGCGGACTTCAATAACAGGAACAAATTCTTTTGCTCCATAGTCCAAGTAAAATCCAATTAAAAAAATATTGATGGGTTAGCAAGAGGAGAAAAAACATTCTTGCTAACCTATGTTAAGTATCTTAAATCGTAATATTCAGTTCTCGCAAAACCGTATTCAAGTCACAAAATCTCACACCCAATGCATTACAAGCATCTGGAATTTTCACTCTGCGTCTGCATTGTGGATCAGCAGTTTCATTCGTTACGAGCGTATATCCCTTTGCAGCTGCTGTAGCCACAAGATAAGCATCTGCCACTGTTGCAAATTCAGAAACAGCCTCTGGTCTGTAAACTGCATTAGATTGAGCCCAATTCATAACATCTCCATACTTGACCATTACATCAAGCTCGTTCTCGATATAAAATCCAGCAGGAACATTGTCCTTCATCCAGACGGTCAATTCATCACCACCTTTATCTATCTCTCCTTTCACTTGAATGTTAGAAAACACGTTGCCAGAATTTATCATTCCAGCAATCTTAGTCCAAAAAGTGGGCCACAAGTCCATAGGCATCTCATGCTTTGAACGAATGAATATGTTGGTATCAAAAATATATGCCATAGACCTTAGATATTATGGGTCATAAAATGCTGGTAAGTATTACCAGACAGACCAGTTAGACGATAAGCCTCCGTATATTCCAACTGACAGCTGTTTACGGCATTGCGCACATGGATAGCAAATAGTTTTCCTACTCTTTTTACACTGGTAAGATAGAAATCTCCGCCACCACTTTTTTTCTTCTCAACTATAGGACGATGACTGTATTCCATCCAGAAATTCCGATAAGCCTGATCGCTCAATAGTCCTAAGTCATGGGCTCTACGAGCTACAACTATTTCACTCACCTTAAACTGACGAGATTGCTTCTTGATGTCATGATTCCAAGTTTCACGCAATACATGGGCAGGAACAAGAAATTCTGCTGCCATCGCATCGCAATATCTCTCATAGGTATCATGGGCACCCAAGTCCTCACCAGCATGACCAGCACTTACACCTAACATAATATGTGCTACCTCATGAATCAAGGTAAACAATTGGGCAGACTTACTGTCGGCACTGTTCACAAAAACATACGGTGCAACACGATCAACTAATGCAAAGCCACGACATTCGCTAACCTTCAATGTACGTTGCGTATTATTCCCAACGACACCATTATAGGCAACGAACACGCCAACCTGCTCCAATCGCTCTGTCAGAAGACCTACCGCCACATCTGTTCTGGCAAGACTGAACGCCCATCGAGGTTCCAAATCCAATTTATTTCTGAGAAGATTGACTGCTTCACCTATTGGAGTTTGCAGCGTTATACTGTTCACCAATTTGCATATTTCAATGTCATTCTCTACAAGATAATCAGCCAGCCAATCCTGTCGAGTGCGAATCGTTGTGACCGTATCGTAAACATTGAGATCAAAGCGGTTCATTTCTCCAGCTTCACCACGGAACATCGGGAAAGGAATCGTTTCTTCTGGTCTATTCTGCAAAAACAGATATCCAAAAGGAACATAGAATCTCTTGGCAAATTGTTGCAGCTGGTTTACAGTAGGCAGTTTCTCTCCAGAGAGCCAAGACGCCAACTTAGGGAAAGCATTCACAGCCCTCTCTTCATTGAAGCCAGCTCTTTCAAATGCCCAAACAAGCATTTCTGGTCGTATGTTATTTAATCTCGTTACTGCCATTTCTTCTCATTTTTTAAGAATGCAAAAATACGATTTTTTTTGTAAAGTACGTTACTTTATTACAATATTTAACCTATTAGTCGCAAACTTGACATTCCCATATACATGTCTAGGAATATGCCTCTCTATTCTAACTATTATTAAGCGGTCACTTTAGGTACGTTAAGCCATAAAATGAATGCTTTTTTATTATCTTTTAAGAAAAAATCATTTGATTTTATGCCCAAGCAATAACAGTAGCCAGCTGCCATCTATGAGCGAGTAAGTCTACCAATTTGTCCGTAAGTATCCGCTCAACTCCGTATTGCATAGCTCAAAAAAATGTTGTACCTTTGCACGGCGGCATCATTTTTCTAATTTTGAGACAAGAATACGCAATTGAGCCCTCCATCAGCACAAGCTAATGGAGGTTATACCTTAATTTGACTAAATATTAAATTCATTTTTATTGTTCCTCATCTTCCCAAAACTCAGGAAGAAGAGTATAATACTTATCCTCAGGCGCAGAATCTATGTGCTTCAACACATAACAAAGCCAACGCTCAGGATTTTTATCTAGCACCTTGCATGCTCCAAACAAGGAGTACATCATTGCTGCACGCTTACAGGCATCCAAGTCACGGCAGAACAAATAAGCCTTCTTACCCATCACCATGTCACGGATCAGACGTTCGGTATCATTATTGTCCAATGGCATATCTGGGATGTCTATATAATTGGTCAACTCTGTATAGTTGCGCAACATATAGTTTAATGCCTGATATATATTGCTGTCTTTTGGCACATCTAAGATGGCACTTGCAGCCCATAGCTTGAAGTCCTCCCATAACGGCTCAGCATAGTCCTTTCTGAACTGTGCCTTCTTCTCGCCTTCAAGTTTCTTCTCCTTTATCATTTCCTCAATCAGGTTAATGTTCTGGTAGAAGAGAATACCTATCTTTGCCAGATTAGGATTTTCCTTCAAGGCTCGTTCCATTGGTCTTCGGGCATGAACGACACAACGACACAATATGCGACCATTTATCTTCTTCAGCCAATCATAGCCAGAGTAACCATCACACATCAACGCTACACCTTTCCAATCTTTGAGGTTGTCCATGATGTCTGCTGTACCCCTACCATGCTTGTTTTTCGTATTAACCATGAAGATTGGGATGCCTGTCGCCACAGAACGATATTGAATCAAGTAATGATTTACCGTCTTATGCTTCTCGCAGTCCAATATCGGGAATGGAGAGCCATCAGCACCAAGCAGCAAACTGGACATTACTCGATCCATCTGCAAATTGTAGAGAGGTTCTATCTTGTCGCATACACCCTGATGCCAGTCATCAACCGTTGAAGGAGCGAGTATCAAACCATCCTGTTTCATCTTCTTTATCTGCCGGTTAAACGGCTGATGAAGAACATACTTATTACACTCCAACTGCGCCAATAACTCAGCAGACGCATAACTCTTCCAAAATACGTCCTCATAGCAAGGAGACTGCAAGAGCTGCTGCATCGAATCATCCTTGCGACGAACAACGGGACGACGATATGGCTGAACAAAGTAGCGAACTTTGGCTGGCACGATAAACTCCTGCACCTTGCCCTGGTAAACGATTACATATTCATCCTCATGTCCTATATAGCCTTCAGACCAAAGTACCTTTTCCTCCAAACGAGGCATATCCTCAGGTATAGGATTTCGCCCATGCCCCTTCTGTTCCTTCTGGCTATTCAAAAGCTTCTTTATAGCCTTGAGCTTGCGATACTCTTCACAGAATTCACGACATTCCTGGTAACGTTTCTTTTCCTCATCAGTGAACTCAACCGATGCCAACACCTTATCATAGATGGTATCACGTTCTTCCTTACTAAAGACTACCCGCTCACGCTTTTGAGTAAATATCATTCTAACAAGAGAGGCTATCTGCTCGGTCTTAGACTTGCTTTTAGCCTCAACCTTGGCCAGTTTATCCTTGATTTCATCCGTCAAAGACTCATGCGCTTCCTTTGCTGCAAGCTGATACTTCTGCAACAGTTCCTGACCTTTGGAAGAATCCTTGTCACCAAGGGCGATGAACGCCTGCATGAACATGTCAAACATATCAGCCAAACGATTCAGCGCAGTTTTCTCAAAACGAGTTTTAGCTGCAGACATCTGTTGGCGAACCTGTTCACTTATATTTTGGGCGATGGTCTCCGCTTTCTTGTCTACCTCAGACTCACGCTTATCCAAAGCCTTATTACGTTCCTCCAATTCCTTGGTCTTATCTGCTAACTGAGCTTCCAACTCTTTCCTGATACGTTCTTCTGCCTCAGCAACACGGCGAGCAACCTCCTCGTCAATCAAGTCTTGACGAGTGATGCGCTCCACCTGCAGATCATGCTCAGCATGCGCTGCCCGATCATTGGCATCGGACAACTGGCCTACGTCTTTGGCATATTTCTCTGCCAAAGACGCACTTTTTCCTGTATTTTGTTGCTGTTCAAACATATCGTTTACCTTATTGTTTACCATACATTTTTCCTCGCATGTCGACTGGCTCCATGCACAAGTAGTACTTCAGGTCATCCGTCAACTGACAAACTCTAGCCATAAGCCTACACTGTTATACTAATGTAGTCTCGAAGCTGTTCGATACTGATGCCAGCAGGGAGAATTAGTGTCACACCATTGGGATAGCTTAATTTTAAATAAGGATTGCGACGGTTGCGAGCATTTGCAGACTCGCGCATCTCCTTCGCCTCATTGTCACCGATTACAACCTCGGCGAACTTTGGCTTACCGTTTAATTGTTTCTTGCCTTGTACCATAATTTGAATAATTTAAAATAACGGTGCAGAGGTACAAAACTTAATCTAGGCGCACAATACGGCTTTCACCGAATACTTACTTTTCTATTGAAACTGGTGGAAGATATTTTTCCCAATCCATCATATTAGAAATTAGCCTCATTCTTTCATCAATCGTAGGTAGTTCTATTCGCTTGTTTGGCAAATATCTTGCATGTTCCAGAGAATCACCTAAAGCCCATAAACGATTTGACAAATATGATGGATTATCACTATGGCGTTCAATATCGTCTTTCGTGAGAAAAACATTGTGTTCAAATTCTTCACGCGATTTTGGCGTAGGCATGCCATATTTACTACTTGGCTTCATATATTTTATCGAAATGATCAGACACTAAGATATGGAAAACAGAACGAATGGATTCATCTATCGTATATAAATCCAGCCTGCCATTTGGAAGTTTTTTTGCTCTCTTCAAGGAATCCACTAAATGATTCACCATACCTTGCGCAAACGAAATATGCTTATTTTCCATACACTCTTTTAAGAGATTTGAACCTCTCTCAAAATCCTCCCTATCTGAATATAAAGTTCCTAATTGCTTAGTCATACATATTAACTATTAATTACATTATACACATCACTAGCTCTCCTAATATCTACTTTACCATAGAGTACATTATTAAGTATATCTTCCATAGTTCTAGCACATCTACCCTTAAATATTTGTCCCAAATAGAAACTCCTATGGACATACCTATCAGATTGGAATAATCTATCTAATGTACCATCTCCTTGCAGTCGATGCACTGCATCCAAATATGGTTTCGCGAACTCTTTTCCCCCAGTAACTTGCCAATAATTAAGTGCATCAATTTTAGTACTGACAAACATTTTATCGTCATTCTCAAAGAGAACATCGCTTCTATCCGACAAACTTTCTGGGATAACATGTTGCAGTTCTTCCAACATACAACAATATCCACATTTGTCTGACAATAACAATGCTATTTCATAAAGATTCCACGATACCGAGAAATTACAAACACTTAACAATTTCTTCTTAATATCAATATCCTGAAAACTCTCTAGGACCAAAGAGGGAGCCATCATTGCAATATTTAATAAAACGCTAGAAGCCTCTGTATTTAATCCCACTTCACATGGATATAGAATTTCCTCTATCAAGCATTTAATTACTCTTGTATCATAAGTACTTAGCCATTTCAATACCCCACTTGCTCTTTTGGAAACACTATTATCTGGATGTACAAGAAACCAGATGAGAAAATGAATCATTTGCTCATCTTGATTGATTTCTTTATGAAAACCTTTCATCCAACTAAATTTACTATCTTGTTGTCTTGAAGGTTGAACATTGATGTTATAATGGCTAGAAATCACATCATATAGCTTACATCTATCAAAATCCGGCATATTGATAAGTGGAGTAATAAATTCACTGAGCGAGAACCAATAAGTACCAACTGGTGAAATTATGCTCTTTCTCATATTGTCTAAAAGCACCTTGCTTGAAGGAAGTAAGCCAAGCCTCTCTTGTAGACTTTCTCGCTTTTCCGATGTTTTTTCTTCCGACTCAGTTCGCTCCCATTTATAATTATGCTTTCTCAAATTTTGTTTCAAAGCATCAAAGAACTCATTAGAAGTTGTTGTTTCTTCGAAATCTTTTAGATACTCACCTTTTTTATTATCATAGTCAGAGACTATATACTCAGCCATTCTTGGAGCTAGTATTTCTATAGACTTTTCCATCCCCAACTCTACTATAATTTCAGAGTGAAGGCTAGCGTATTGATTATCATTGTGTAGCTTATCCCAGTTTTCCCAAAACAGTTCACTAATGGCATATCTTATGTAAGGTGATATCGCTTTACATTCTCTCAATAACTGGCATATAGCACTAGCCTCTATTAAATGATTGGCACCAAGATCATACCCATCACCTAATTTAGGCATGTCAACCTTCCATTCCTCAGCATTACAGATAATACTTTCTGGTGAAGGCAAAGTTTCAAACATATAATAACCAATTGCATCTGATAAAGAAGAAGTCTTGGCGATTGTTGCCACAAACTCGTTTTTTTCTTGCTGAACATATCGCTGAAACGTCATTTCACCAGACGCTTCTTCAAAAATCGCAGCCATATGAGCAACTTGAACAGCATCTAACGGTATGTCAGATTTGCGAAATTCATTAATTAAGTCCAGTTGGGCCTCTTTATACCAATCTGGTCCCATAGAACTTTTCAACACTTCCGCATAAGTAGTTTGAACTTTCAATGTTTCCCCCCACCTAGCATATTCGCAACATAACTGAAGCAAATAGTTACAACGTTCCCATCTGTTCATAACTGCATAAAGAATGAACTTGACAGCTTCATCTGCAAAGAAAAGAGCTTGCATCCGCATATTCTTTTCTCCCAAGATTTTAGCCATTCCAATAAGAGTATCACAATAGCCTTCTCTATACAAACACAATTGATTAGACATTCTGCTCTTGACATGTTCCATTAGATCATCTATCCTATCAGCAAAAAAATCACCATATATTTCCGCCAATTTTGTATACAAGAACGGTATTAACTTCTCAGGCAAAAGATAACTTCGTTTCCAATTGATTCTTTCCTCAAAAGAAAAATCAAGACAATCAAGAATATCTTTAAATTTTACATAGATTGAGGAAAGGTCATCACCATCCGTACGCATTCTTAGCAAACCATGAATGTAAGCAGTACGAGCAACCAACATCTCTATATACTTTTCCCAAGACCCATCATCTTTATAATTTCTATTCAATTCCGGGAGTGAAAAATCGTCATCTTCATATGCCTTATAAAAGCTTTGTATGTAGTATTCAAATACAGAATTTACTTCAACATCAACTCCATTAGCATTCCTAAAAGAAAATGGCAAGAGTTCTGGTTTATATTTTTCCAATAATTTCTTTATCACACATGCTTGTATAGGTTTACCGATAAGTACTGCTAATATTTTTTTGATATCCTCATTTGAAAATGCGAAATCATGCTGTAATAAAACATCTTCTAACTTCTTTAAGCAAAAATTAAAAGACTCATTATACCCTATTTTATGAAGTTCAGAATCTTTCACTTCATATAAGTGTATCACGTTTATTAAAAGCATAACAATTCTTTCATCCCAATTAGTATCTAACCTCTTAAGATGTTTATCAAAGTCCACAATTTTGCCAGACCTTACGTGATTAGAGAGTTGATAAGCTATAATTTCGCTTCTAATTGAGCTAATCATCTCATTAGTTTGTTCTTCTGTATCCGCCTTCAAATAATTAAGAGTATGGGTCAAATAGCCAACCAAATCTTTTTGATTCTCAACACCCGCCAAAACACCTTCAACTATCAAAAAGCCTTTAGCTACAAATACATATGTATCTATATACTTTTGGGATTTATCCTCAAGAATCTGACGAATTTTTGCTTCAATTGATTCTGCTAAATCAAGAGCCTGCTCTTTATAATTCAATTCAAACATAATACGAAGGTAGGACATAGCTCTTGGAAGATCTACCAAAAGTCTATTATCTCTTACAATATATTTCATTGCCACATCAGGTTTTCCTCGTAATAAACTCAAATCAATAAAAGCATCCACATGGTCCACCATTATAGAATCACAACGATTCTCGATGCGTTGAGCTAGCAACATCAACCTAATTACCTCTATTGGCAGTCCATTATCTACAGCAAGAGCCAAACATTCCTTAATATCATGCATTATCAAATCTGGAGAAACATCATGCATAGCACATAAGTCTGCCCATTCTTGATTACACATTTCCAATCCTTTCATCACATCGCTACCATTTACCAAATGATGGAGAGTGTTTTCTATTGAATAAGGCAAATCTTTATGTGCCAAACAATATTTTCCAATCTGATCATTTGTAAAGCCTATTATCGAACCCAATTTATGAGTAACAAAAAGCCTGAATGAACTATGATAAATCTCATATCGCTCTGCATCCTTTTCTTTCAACAAATGTCTGAACTCTCTAATAGATTGCTTAAAATCATATGGGTTTGGGGACACCATCATATTAAGTAGTTGTGATTCCAATACAGAGCCACGAATTTGAGACAATAAAGCCAACACTTCAAAAGCGCATCCTTTTGGATTTGCTTTTTTCCAAATTGATTCATAATAAGCGGTAATATCTCCACCTATGGTAGGTAAACTATCCAACCATTCCTCCAATTCAACTTCTTTCGTCTTTTCATCAAAAGATTCCGCCATATAGCGGCATAGATAATTCATATACAGAGGATGACCTTGTGTCTTATGAGCTACGGCTTGAATAAATGGAAATGTTTTCTCCCATTCACCGCTATTCGCCTTTATATAGGATTCACATGCTTGCATATTTAGGGGAGTTACCTCAATTTTAAATTCATCAAGCAACTTTCCTATAATAGTGGCAGGAAGTATATCTTCACTAATACATGACAAAACTACTTTTATATTGCTTGGCAAACTCTCTGGCAGCAAGGATAGAATGTCATCTATACGATTATCCCTATCAGTTACCAATTCATCTAAGCCATCAATAATGATAACGCCAGATTTATCGTCAACAGAAAGGATATTGCTCATGTATCTAAACCAGTCTGAGACACTTTTTCTTTTTTCTTCTGGTGTCAATTTTTTTACATCTACACAAGATGTAGCAACAAACACAGTCTCTATCCAATCTACGAAGTATCCTTCCGAGCATCTGATAGCCCGACTCATGTCATCATTAGGCACCTTAAAAAAGAATCTGCCAAGAATTTTTACCCTATCAGTTCTTGATTCGAAACCACCTGCAACAGTTGTCTTGCCACATCCTGGTGAACCATAAAGCAAAATCCAATGAGACTTGTCATTAGAAAGAACAGTATCAAGTGACTCAAACACAGAATAATTAGGTTGAGATTTTTCTACATCTTTTCCTATAGAAGCAGGTATAGAATTAATACTTTCTTCCTTCTCTATTTTTATTTCTGTCAAAACAGAACTAATTATTTCTACACTGACAAAAGACAAATGGTTTCCTGTTTGTTCAATAACGATTCCTACTACCTTGTCTCTTATTAGAATAGGAGCACCTGACATTCCTTGATAATCATATAGATCACTAATGTCTTTCGGACAGAGCTGGTAATTAGCAGGTTTACCATAAACCTTTTGGTTTATTTTTCCATAAAGCCTTAACCCACCATCACTATTTTTATCAGGATATCCAAACGACTCTACATCTTCATCAATTCTTAGATGGTGTGCTTGTAAGCCATAAAAGTCTTTTTCTGAACGTGCCGATACTTTTAATATTGAAATATCAAATTTTTCAATATTCCGTATAACTTCAAAATGCAGGTCACCATCAGTTGAATCCTTTACTATATTTTCGGCATCATCAGAATAGCATGCCACTGTATGATATGCAGTTAATAGAAGGTCAGGAGCTACATAGAATGCAGTTCCAACTTCCTTTCCACAAACAATCCGAACAATTAATCTTCCTTCCATATTTTCAAATAGTTATCGTTATACCTTGTTCTCCTACTGGAGTAATAGTCTCAAATTCAAAATCATCATGATAGCTTTGAGCAGTCAATTCTCTAGATAATTCTATATTATAGTTAAAATACAACCTTGGTTCATGATTATTACCATTGGCAATAATATGAGCCAATGTTGGCAAATCTGGATGATTATATTTATCTCCATTAGTAGAGATCAACCAATTATTACACCTAATCAACTTCAACAATTCTGGAGAATTATTATTATAGCTACCATGATGTGATAACTTAACTGCATCAAACCAGAAAGGCGCATTTCCTTTGCCATACAATTCCATCAATGAATCTACTATTGTTTCTGCATGAGCATCTCCTAAAAACAATACTCTTTTTTCATCTACCTCCAATACAAAAGCAATAGAACTTCCATTTGTAGCAGAATCGTCCGGTTCATATATTTCCTCCATCATCTTAATCAAGTCATAACTCTTAGATACATTTCTTTCATGATAATGAAAACCAGGTTTATCTTTGCTTAAAGAATACTCAAATGCATCATCCCAAAATTCTTCACTATGAGCTTTTGAAAGTAAACCATCTATGATTAGCTTTTTCTTCCAAAAAGATTCCACATTACTAATATCGTCACTGTTTGGAGATAGAATATGAATTGTAGCCTTTCCAAAAGAAAAAGAATATAATCCTTTTATTGTTGCACCGCTCAAAGGAACGTTCCAAGGAATTCCTTTTCTTGCTATTAATGTTGACAACGTACATCCCTGCCTAGCACTAATTTTCTTAGATTCTGCCAATTGTACCGCCTTGCAAATATTGTCATGCACAAAATGTTCCCCGTTGGCAGAAACCTTAACAACAGACTGAATATGCCGATATCCATTGTACCAAATTTCTCCTATTGATATAGGAAGAGCCTCTTCTTCAAGTAACTTGATAATACCAGAAATATGATCAGCATCAATATGTGTAACTACTATAACATCAATTGCACCACCATTTTCAGAAATTTCTTTTAGTTTTGGCAACAAATAGTCCTTATATGTATCAACATACCCACCATCTATTAAAAAGTAGTGGGATGGAACATACTCTACAAGAACACTATCACCATTCAAGGCAGGTAACAAGTCTATTTTCATATACAAAATTACAACGTAACATTCATTCTCTGCTAGAATTCATGAGGAGGTATGACTGAAATGTCAGAGAAAGGGAAATCCTTAACGTTCCTCGTCACAAAAGCCATCACGGTGCATCCAGAAGTCAAGAGCCACATTTGTATCAAGAAATACCTTCATCATTTATACTTCTCCAACAAATAGTCTAACTTCTCGTCGTTTTCATCTTCTATTCCAGCAAGGCATCCACCTAATTTCTCCAAATGAGCAGGAAGTGTCAATGAAGGCAGCTTACGAGAGGTTGGCACCTGAAACCTTAGCAGATACTTTTCCACCATCTGTCCAATGCTAACATTATGCAACTTTGCATAAAGCTCAGCTCCACGATATATATTGCTATCTACACTAATCGTATTCATAATTGCATCTCCTATAATTAAGTTACACTTTTCCTGCTGCAAATTTACACTTTTATTTCGTAACCGCCAAACAAAAGGACTAAATCTTTGATTTTTTAGCAGAGATGAACTCATTTGTAGACCTCTACCACCTCCACAACCTATACTTTCTCCAAATCCAATGCGCCACTCTAGCCATGGGCTCACATATCACCTCCTCGGGATAAGAAGTGAGGAAACGGAGATTTCTCTTGAATCTACGCTGGGCTTTCCTCAGCTGATAGGACAACTTGCCCTTCTTTACCTCCAACTGTACCATTCTCTCATCATAATGGCCGAAATTGCCAGCTAGCATCATTTCGCTTAGCAGGAACTTACCATGCTTCTCGGAGGCAGGGCATATCAAGTATTCTTCCTTCATGGCGAAGATTTCTTGCAGCACATACATCAGGGCAGAGGCAAAACGAGACATACCGCAGGCTCTTATCTTCTGCATTAACTCAGCTTTAGACATCAATACATTTCCCAGAGAGGCAGCAGCCTGGCGATGATAATCCTTCAGCAGAACATAGAAATCCAATACTTGACGCAATCCTACCCCCTCATCCAAGAGATGTAAATCACCGTTAGAACGTAACTACTGATTTTCAGCAGTTAGCACATCCAAC
>ERZ1034753.10-NODE-10-length-74157-cov-92.207025_pt1 | contig 74157 bp, 102 predicted proteins | sample MGYA00520702_ERZ1034753 | MGnify/ENA primary metagenome ERZ1034753 (study PRJEB33766, sample SAMN09781700) | gut metagenome | biome: gut microbiome | host: Homo sapiens | place: Madagascar | study: EMG produced TPA metagenomics assembly of the PRJNA485056 data set...
TTGAACTTTTCTTGAGCAACTCAACAAACTGTTCGTCTGAGAGTTTATATATTTTGTTTTCCATTATTATATATTCAATTATTCATTGGACAAAAGAGCCCGGCGCGCTAGCTGTTACGCGAATGGGCAATATATGAGGATGCAGTGGAATTGAACCACTATCTATAAGTCTTTAAACTTATCCGTTACCGTTACTACAACACCCTCATTCTGTTGTTGCGAAGACTCGATTCGAACGAGTGATCTCAAGGTTATGAGCCTTGCGAGCTACCAACTGCTCCACTTCGCGATAAGCACGTAACTTTTAGCTGGAGTTACGCAGAACCAGTATTGGCGCCATTTGGATCCTGCAGCTCCGAGCGCTGCTAGGGCAGAAAGCTTTTCTTTCACCCGGATATCCCAGTTTATAGAGATTTGAGAAACGACGTAACCTCTCAGCGATTGTATTCGCCCGTTTTCTTTGACTCTTAAGTTATGAGTTTATTTTACTTTTAAGTTTTAGCTGGACTTATAACCAGTATTGGGTCCCTGCATCAGCTTACCATGGTAGCTTTTTATTTATAGTGTACACACAGGGATGCCACTTATAAATTAAATCTAAATTTAAAATCTCAAAAAATGAATACAAAATTGTTTTTTCAATCTTATAATTTCTCAAAAAAGTGAATGTGTTGGAGTCTATGCAGGAGTCGAACCTGCTAACTATTCCCTTTGTATCGGGTCGTCTTTACCGTTTGACTAATAGACTCTAAAGGTGATTACTTAGTACGAGTAATCCAATTCCATAAGCGTTTGTACCAAGGTTTCTTGACCTTCTCTTCTACTGGTACGGCTGTACATCTTCTGTAAACTCCACCATCATTCACTATGGCTGAGAGATTCTCTGGCAAAAGTTCATCGAGCAAATAATCTGTAAAGATTGATATGATTGTATCATAATCACAATCAGTTATACTCATACCTGCCGAAATCTTCTTGCCAATGAAATATGCTGTAACATCGTTTACATTAGCAACGTCAAGCATAGAAATTACATACTTAGGTCTTTTTACCTTAACTGTCTTTTTAATAGCTTTCTTCATAACTTAAATATTAACATGGTCCACAACTAACTTCACAGTCGTCACAAGCAAGATCCCTAGGCCCGTTTTCCTTTTGCTTTGCTGCCCACTCTTCTTTTCGTTTCTGATCAGCAGCTTTAGCATTATTAAGAGCCTTCAACCAATCTTCAGACTTAACTATTACAAAGTCTGCGCCAAGATCTCTGTCGTAGAATGTGATAAGAATATCATCCTTCTTTACATCTGCACTGATAGTTTTGTTAGGGAAAAACTTTGATGTCCACTCAACACGAGCGTCTTCTGGAATAACGTAAACATCATCGATACCTCTTGCAGATCTATCAATCGCCTAAACCTCTGCTGCATCTGTATCAACAATGATAGGCTTGCGATCAATGTTTATTATCTTTTTCATATGGGCTTAATGGTTTATTTTTATTATCTTTAAATCTATTCTTAAGCTTGAATCTAAATAGTTTGTTTATCAATACGTCTCTAGTATCGTCTTGATCTTTCATAACATCAACTACAAACTAAAACTAATGCATAACTATTTGCTTTACTAGCTCTGGATCATCGTTCAATGTACGTCCAATCTATCTACAAACTTTATCTATATTCATTACTTCTCTACTGTTTCAGTTGCTACAATATCGTAAAGCGATACAAGTTGAGAATCTTTAAGCAAGTCAAAATACATAGCTCCTCTAGATGATCTATATATAACGATATCACCAACCTTGATAGGCATCTGCTGTATCTTCTCATCGTCATATGGGTGTGTGTACTCATATGGCAACTTAAGTACCACAGCTCTAGAGAAATCTGAATCAACTTCCTTAATCTCTGTCTTTACTTCATCATAATCAACTGCTTCGATCCCATCCTTATCCTTCTTAGGCTTAGTATCTTTAGCCACAGGTTCGGAGATCTTCTTCTTAACTTTAACAGGCTCAAGTGGCTTTACCAAGAACATCTGTCTGAACTCATACTTTATCTTTGAGCTCAAGTCTTCTGCCAACTTGGTCTGATCTATCATCTTATCATCCATATTACTTCTTCAATCCTTTAAGGTATTCAAGTAATTTAATCATGTTTCTCAATACTGTCTCCTTCTCAACAAGTAAGCACTGAGGAGTATTCTCATCAGCCTTTGTCTTGAGAGCATAAAGCTCATTGTTGTATTCATTAAGCTTATTATCGATCTCGTCAAAGATGTTTACAAATCTCTTCTTTTCGTCAACTTCCTCAACATAACCATTATCGAGAAGCATTTTGGCATATTCCTTTGAGATTCTATAAACAGAATTGTAAGAAGAAACAACCGTTGAATTGTCTTCGTTTGAGCTATTGTGCTCTTCGTTATATACACTTTCGTACTGATCTGTATCAGCATTGTACTCAAATGTATCACCATTCTCCATTACGAAGAAAGGCTTAATAACCTTTAAAATCTTTGTCATATCCAATTGCTTTTATTGTTTTACGCTGCCATAACGAAATAATTTTCAAAAAGGTTGCAAATGGTGTATAAATTTTGTAAAAATAGCATTTTCCATGTAAATGTGCAACTTTTTTAGCTTTTTTACGTTAGGGGGATAGTAGGGGTTAGTCAGACTAAGAACCCTTTCTCTTATATATTCTCTTTAGGAGATCTACTTTAGTAGTACAGTTATTACAGTATGTAAGACTATACAACTATAGTAGGACTATATAAGTATAGCAGAGCTATATATAAGCTTAATAATAATTGTAAGACTAATAAGAATAGTATGGATAAGAAAAAAAAGTGTATAATAGACGAATATAAGACAGTATACGGATTTAGCTTATTCGTTATAATTAACCCAGATAAGTCTATAGTAGATAAAAGATTTAGCTTTAGAGAGGACGAATCTTCTATAATTGATGACGAATGGGCAGATTATACAGCCTACACTGTTAGGGGCGCATATGATAAACTAACTAAGGAAGACTGCGAAATCATAGTAATAAACAAGATAAGGGAGTCTAGTGACGATATAAATACATTTGCTCATGAATCATTTCATGCAGCTGTAGATGTACTAGAAGCATGTCATATCAAGCTATCTGATGATACAAATGAGGTATTCGCATACTTAATTGGGTACTTTACAGAGTGTGTAAACAAAACAGCAAGTAAGGTATGAACTAGTTTGAGATGAGCGCTGTACTATATTACGCCGACTTCTTATCTCTACAATACTAGAATAAACCGTGTACAGAATAGTGTAAATATTTCTTTATACATGGCGTACCAGTGAATATAGCATACATTGTAGAATAGGAGCCGATATATGACCTTGATAATCAATGGTTCTAGAAGAGCCTTAAGGAATATAGTATGCTAAAGCATAAATTTGGCGAAGATGGAGCTATGAGCTTTATTAAAAACCTATGTAATCTAGGGGTAGCAGGGTCAGTAAATGCTACGCAAATGATGAAATACATACATAGATACGACGATAAATAGGAGCGAGATAAAGCGTTTAGAACGTTTAAATTCAACAGATCAAAAGCAAAGTATACTCACTTAATACATAACGACGATGGTGAAATTGTAGAGGAAGAGTGCACGAAATACGTAGCCCATGCTGAGCGAAATAGCAAAGGATAAAGAATATTTAAGAGCGGCAGAAATAATACAAAAGGCCGAGAAAAACGGTAGAAGATTAGGATTTTACGAACCAGACAAAGATGAATCCATTTGATATAATATTTATGTTTTTAATAATTCCAATAGTAGCTACTACCGCATGTTGGATAATACTTAAAGATAATAAAGATAATGGGAAAAATTAGTAAATATAGCAATTTGTACGACAGAAATGGAAAACTTATTAGATCGATTGATAGTGTTTCCGGAAGATTGGAACCATACTCTATCGAAGAGCTTGAGAAGCTTGTAGATGAACTAGCAAAAGACGAAACAAAGCGTACTGAGTATACTAATAGCATGTCCGTGCTCATGCGTATGTATGATACAAAGGGAAATCCACACAAGAATGACATTATACAAAAAATAAATGACTACGCTAAGTCTAAAACAAAGACCACCAAAGCCGAAGTTATAAACGCTTTAAACGATATAAAAGATGAAGAAGCAAGAGAAAATGAGCCAAGAACAGAGGGATGCGTATCAGAACCTACTGAAGGAGATGGAGAATCTAGGGGAGGAAGCGAATCCAACGAGACAGATACTACAATTAGCACTGCAGCTTGATGAAAAAGGAGAGTTCTACAAATTCATAGAAGTATTCGGGAATAGCAGAATAGATGATAAAGATATCTTCTGACTGTCCCGAAATAACTAAATTTATATTAGATATTATATATGGAGACGAAGGAAAAGGAAACGGAATTAGTACAATTAGTAAGACAGCTTAGAGATTACGTAATCCTGGACAGAAAAGATTACGAGAAGCTTGTACAGAATAGTAATCCAGCAAAGTACAATGAGAGTGCCTTAGAGGCTAGAGAGGCTCAAATAAAGCTATTGGAACAGCAATTAGCGCACCAGGAAGACTGGGCTAAATACTGGAAAAACAAGTACAAGGAATGTTTTGAAGAATTAAAAAAGAAATCTGATAAATGGTGGAGATTCTAAAGAAAGTATTAAAGTTTATATGGGCATTCCTTACAGTCCCATATCATGAAGGAAAATAAATAATAGGAGATTAAAATATGTTAGTAGATATATGTGAGATCAGAAAAGAACTGAGCGAAGAGGAGAAGGAGATATTTGATAAGGTAATAAAGGCTATGAATACCAAAAGTGTTACAGTAAAGATGCTGAACATAGCGTTCGCTATAATATTCTTGTACGTATGCTTTACAATTCTTCCTTTATGGGCTGCTATTTCGCTTATCGGAATAAAGCTTGCAATCCCTATTGCCGAGCTCGCTAAATACATAATTATAGCAAAGAGATTGGTTAAGAATGACAAGAATATCCATAGAAAGTTATTGTCAATTAGATTAAAGCTTGCTAGTTTAAAGAAATAATGTACATGGAGAACGATAGATTTATACTGAATAGAAACAGCGGTGTAAAGGTAATATATATCGGTACAGGTCAATTTCAATTAGCTTCTGGAAAATGGGTAGATGCTATACTCTATCAGCAAAATGGAGTATACAAAATGATGGAGGCATCTGAGTTTATAAAACTCGCAGAACCAGATAAATCTACTACACTTGATGTAGTCGGAGATATTATTGGCCCTGGATACGAACCAGGTGAGGATAAGAATAAGAATTAAATAAGGGTTGGCTAAGTAGAAGAGACCACTGTTATAAAGAAACAAACTAATAAGAAAGCATGAGAATAGCCGGGGCTTATAACCTCGGCTTTTTTATTGAGCTTGCCGAATATTTTATTTTTTTTATTTTTGTTTTACAAGTGTAAAGACGCGAAACAAAATTTTTATTTTGTAAGTACAAAGACAAGAAACAGTGTAATAGTGCTCCCCCGCCCAAGTACGCGATCCGGGATACCCCCGTCAAAGATTCTGAACACCTAATAAATCATCTACACCTTTCAAACGATATTAACATTTAAAACATAATCAATATGAATAGAACTCTTTGTCTTATTGTTGCAGTGTTTATCATTGCATTTACTATCGCTTTCGATGCGTATCTTATCTCGGGTTATTCACCAACAATGTTCCTCACAATGAGTGATCGCATACTCCTTTGCATCATATGGAGCGTGTTATTTAGTGGGATGGCATATGCGATATGGGATTGCAGGGCTGAATAAGCCTTGCTCCCATTTAACTAAGCAACTAACAAACACATTCTCATTAATGGCGATAATAATAACATTTAAACATTACAATTATGAAAACAAAGACAGTTTACAGATGCTCTGTACGACAGGGTAAAAATTATTGGGTAGCTAGCCCACAGTATGCAACTATAGAGGATATGATGGCAGTTATGACGCCTTGGATTGCAGCCAATAAGGACTGTACAGTTCACTTCTTCCAAGAGCAAGTTATTGTTCCAGAGACTAATGGTCAGGCTTAATGCCTGGCTCTTAGCCTCTTAACATGTAGCTTTAGCTGCGAAGCATCTAATAAATAAGTTCTCTATACAGATGATATTAATAATGTTTAATCAATAAATATTTACAGTTATGAAGAAGACTATCATTATATCTACATTGGTTGGTGTATTGTGCTTTGTTCTTGGTATGTCAGCTGGTTGGCATGGTTGTAAATCATACAACAGATCAAACAAGATTGAAATCGTAAAAGCACAGGATGCTGCACTCAAAGCAGCTGACAAAGTAATGGATAACAATCAGTTATTTGATACTGATGGAAGTGATGCAATGGCTGACTATTTACAAAAGGCAGCTGTTGTGGATAGTTTGCACAATCTGGGGAACTAGGGCTTATGCTCTAGCTTCTCTAAACAACAATGTAGAGAATATCATGAACCATAGCCTGATCAACTATAGTCATGTGACTCGGGCATTCTCTCGATTAATTTAAATACTCTCTAAGGCACGATCTATGTACGCGTGGGATAATCGTACACGCAATACATTTGAACGCGCTAGAGGGGCAGTAAATGGCCTTATACGCAACATTGTTGTACACGCTCTACTTGGGGCATACCACATTCTCCCTTAGCAACTAATAAACATCTGCTCCCTACTAACGACACAGCAAACTTAGAAAGTTTGTTAAATCAATATTAATTAGTAAGTAGGATATGAATGATAGTCAAATTATTAATTGGACTGCAGTACTTGCAATAAGTGCCGTTATGACATTGTGTGAAGCATACATACTTGTAAAGTATGATATGCCTGTAGGTGATATAATACTAGACGTGATAAGATTGATAGTATTTTCATTTATAGCAATATTAGGACTAGTAGGACTATGGAGGGAGTTGAAATAAACTCCTTCCTCCCACAATTCACACCCCTGCTTACATGACACTCTTGCTTGGCAACTAATAAACAAATTCTCCTTAAAGACGAGATTAAACAAATTAAGTTGAGAATTGAGGACAATGGGTATAGATGAGGGGAATTATCTCACCCGACACACTATTGCTCCTTTTCCTCGTCTTCTTTTGTTTATGCCTCATTAATATATAGCGTAATCATCTAAAACTGCAGAATTATGAACGCAATTATTCCAGGCGCACAAATTGGCGCATTCAAAACAATCAGTCTCTCAATCGGTCAAGCCAAGAAAGCGAACAGAGACGGTAAAATCAGTAAATTCTTGGTAATTGGTATGAAGAACAAGAAATCTCTCTTGGGCAAGAAGCAGAACGTCATCTTGTTTGATGATGATCTCAGTCCTGAGATATTCGCTGTTCTTCAGAAGTATGCCACACCATCAGTCGACCCTAATCATCAGGGAGGATTTGATGTCAATCTTGCAAACTTCAAAGCTGGACCAGAATTTGCACAAGATCCAGATACTTGGGGTCAGTTGCTCGAATTTCCTGGTGGATGCTTTGAAGAGTATGAGTTCGCTAAAGGACCATGCTATGCTAATCAGATTGATGGTAGTCCAACACTGGATGGTAACAGTCAGAAGGTAATCCGCAGCAGTATCTCAGTCTTTGTACAGATTGACTTCATTGATGCTAACGGAGTTACTCACTACATTGAGCCATACAGCAAGAATGCACAGGGTGCTCGTATGGAACAACGCTTCTTCCGCAATCCTGTCGAAGGGACAACTACACAGCAGCCTGCATTCGACCCAACATCACTCATGGGAGGTGGTCAGCAGCCAGCTGCACAGCAACAGCAAGCTCAGCAACCAGCTCCACAACAGCCTGGTATGGCAGCAGCTCAAGTTCCTCCAGCTCCACAAGCTCCAGGCGCACCAGCTACAAATCCAGCGTATTAACACATTGTCTCCTTAGGGGGACTTTGTGTTTGGGAAGAACAAAGCGAAATTGATATAGTACACGTTAAATATAATCAATATGGATAGATTTTGTTTTGTAGCCATTATGTTATTCGCTATGCAGCGTAACATGGTTAATTGCTCAATTGTTGATGTAATTAATGAAATTGATCGTGAACGTGATATATTGTCACGAGCTGACTTACTTGAGCTTGAGTTTGCAGACGCCACCTGGAAGCATAATGTGCACGATGTATCATTCGGCATATATGACAAATACTTCGATAATCAAACGTTCTTAGATAGAATATGGCCGATTTAATTTGGAAAGACAAATAAAGACGCATAACAATTAAATGTATCAAATATGAAAAAGGATGAAGGAACAAATTATATCGATCATAGATTTCCATGTAGAGACATGATTAAACAAGTAATTGTTGGCAGGGGTTGGATAGCAACTCTTGATATGTATGGAAATCTATTATACTTAGTTATACGAGATTCCATTAAATAATTGCACAATAAGCAAATATGAGGTTTTTGCCAAGTGTGGCAAGGCAGTAGATCGTTTCACATATATCATGGTCTGTGAAGATAGTGATATATTTTCAATGTAAAACAAATAAAGACAAAATATATAAATGCCTAAGCAAATGAGCGACATATTATTTAACTTAATACGCAGAAAGGACTGCGTGCCGGACGATCCGGTTATGATAAAACTGTTGTTGATATGCTCATTAATAGGTGAACGATTACCAAGCGTGGTAAATAGCAAATAATCAATATACATGTGTACCATGGTCTGTGAGGATAGTGGTGCACTTTTATTTAAACTCAGCTAGGGAGAGTATAACATCGTCACTGATGAGACCTAGACGAAACTACACATATTGCATCATAGTGTAGTCTGATTTTCATTACCCATAACGAATTTTGTAACCTAACAATACAATTGCCTGTGAAGATGATTGTGTTGACCGTTATCTCCTGCGGTATACAAACTAGGACGACGGAGAGTCTACGCTAACGTGATAAATCGTAGACAGTAATGTGGCAGTCATGGTCCCAAGCCCATGCACTACAATACGTGCTTATAGTACTTGCAAAGCTATAAGATGTCGATTGTGGGACACAGAGGGAGTCGCCCGCTTTTATGGGTAACAGTATTACATGTATGCTGAGTATCCAACAGAATCTTGAGAACGTATGCAACAAAGGTTGCGGATACTCTACGACAATCTGGAGAGACGGATAGTGGTGATAATGCACACATCCTAAAATGCAGGGGCATATGTGAGGGCATTCTAGTGAACATTTAGGTGAATCACATGGTTCGAGTCCAATCACCACTCAACTATTATGTTCTATGGTTTTATTCTTATGTATACAGGTATGTTGGTTCGCGAGAATAGATATACCATTTTTATAGATTATTAATCAAAATATATATAGATATGGAAGACAAGAAACATTCTTTTATGGACCAATTGAACCTGTTCTTTGTAGGAGCAGTTATTGGTGCTATTATTGGATCCTGTTTTAGTATTAATGCCTATAAAGGTAAAAATAATAAGGCAGAGAATAAACTGAAAGCATATGAGCAGTACTATAAATGTACTGAGACATTGCTTGACTCTCTCGATGGAACACATGATCTTGACCTCATGGATACAGACCTTGAGACAGATTATGGTGTAGATTATTTGGAAGCAAAGTCTAAGGTTGATGAATTAATTGCAAAGTAATATGTCTTGGATTCATGAGCGATGGAAATTTTATAAGCCAGGTCAATTAGTAACGATTGACAGACACGTGTACAGAATAACCAAAGCAAGCGAACCGCCAACATGTAAACATTGTGTAAATTACAAACAGTGGCCTAACAAATGTAGGCATTTTGCTTGTTGGGGACACGTACCTATTAATTGTTATTTTAAACTAGTAAAATAAGTATTATGAATGAATTCGAAAAAGAAGAGCTCACAAACGACATCTGGTACTCATAAAGTGTACAAACCAGGACAATTGGTCACAATTTGTAAAGATGTATTTAGAATTAGGAAGAACACATCTGCTTTTACAGATTGTTACATGTGTAATTTAAATTTACAGCAACAAAAAGAATGGTGTAAGTATTGTCTTCATAACTTACACTGGTGCTATTTTGAATTAATTAAAAAGCATAAGGGTTGAGTTGCATCAACCCTAAGTGTTTAATGTAGCCGTAGGGAGTCCAAAGCCTCCAAAGGGAAACCGAATTACAGATGGAACACAAAGCTCAAGTATAGGTGAGAAGTAGTCCTATACAAGTAAAAATGTTTAAATTATCAAAATTATGGACATTATTGAAGCATTAATGGGCAAAAAGTACCCACAGTTTGAGTCAACTATTCATGCTGACGGTAACAAGACGATTGTAACTATATGTCGCACATTGTCTCCTAATCATGTTGATCTGGATTCTCCTAATCATGTGGAGAATAAGTTCAAGAAACAAATTCCGATTCTCAAAGGAATCGTTGTTACGAAGAACAAGGACACAGGTGAGCAAACTATCAACGTAACAGTTGAAGTTAGAGGCGTCTTTAACGACGTTGACAGTATCAACAATTTAGCATGTATTGCTAGTGCTGTTAGCGGAATCGCTGAAGACAAACTCAGTGAACCTGAGGCTATTAAGAACATTGGGTTGGATTGTAAACCATTCATTGATGATGAACCAGAAGAAACACAAGCAGACGCATAACCAGGCAGTTAAGCCACAGTCAGCAAAGGGAAAACCAGATGCTGAATATCTTAACTACAAGGTAGTTGCTAAGGAGGGAGGATCTACAATGATCCTCTCTTCTGGGTTGAGTAAAGTCAACGCCAAGTCTCTTGAAAATACTTTGAATAGTTATATTAATAACAAGCATTCAAATGTTCCAGGAGCTGGCAAGACAAGTGTAAAATTCTTAACAATTCACTAAGTGATAAAGAATGGGTGTAAAATTATACGAGAAGCCGGACAAACACAGTCCTGGTCCATTGATAGCTATAGTCATCATAATAATATTGTTATTGATGACATCGAAGTGTCATGCACAGCAAAAAGCTGTAATCGACACAATGGCTTGTAAGGTTGAATGTATTAAGCAAATAGTACAGAAACCAAGTGCTAACGGCAAAACCGTTAAGTATATGGCTGTATATGTTGATAAATCAGCAGGATTCTCAGAGGTTATTCCAATCTCAAAGAGTGTTGTTGACTATATTAGCACATGCAAGCAATTCTCTATTGCGCCAAACATTGGCATTAGGTTAAGAAATGGTGTAATCACATCAATAGTACGTTATAAAATTAAATTTGTACATAAATGAAATTTCAACCAAATGATGTTGTGCGCCAAATGTTGCCAAGTGGTATAAATGTAGGAGGTTTAATGGTTGTAATAAGCAGCACGCGAGATAAGTGTACTGCTGTTAGAGACGTGGTAACCGGAAAATGCTATATGTACAGATCAATAAGTCTTGAAAAGGTTGGAGAAACTACAAAGATTATGGTTAGCAAAGAAGATATGGATAGAATTATCTCAACAAAAGGAATAGGTATATTTTATCACGTAATATCTCCGGTATACGATAAACTGTATGCTAACCCATCAAGATTTGTATGTTTTGTACTAGCTAGTAAAGGTGATACTGTACGTAGAACATTTCAACTTGGAAAAATATCTAGAGTATTACGAAAAGTTGGAGAAACTCGTAAAGGCCACCAAATTGTCTCAGTAAAGCAACCAATGTACAAGCTACAATTAATTGGTGAACTATGAGTAAAAAGCTTAGTCCTGGCAGGATATACAACGTAAATGGCATTATTGTTAGGGCTAAACGTCAATACGATTGCAATGGGTGCACCTTCAACAATCCTTTCTCTTGTCCAAGGGTAAATGATTCAAAGGATTTGAATGAAGAGCCATTATCATGCATTGAAGACGGAATAATTTTTATTAGTCCTTAATTATGGCAAAACGTAGAAAAAACGGACAAATGTCTGACGAAGAATTAGAAGTTAGACGACATCATGCATCATTGCGTAGACTCAAAGCGCATTGCAGTGATGAAAATGTAGAGTTAAAAGATTATAAATCTGCAAATCCTGATGATATGTGTGTATTATCATTAGAAGATGTAGATTTGGGATCAAGAAAGAGTTATTTAACAATAGATAACGATTCATGGTTTGTCAGTGAAGACGACTATGATGAAATATCACAAATAGCATTATATCTATGAAAAGAGAGTATGCAGAACTATTCGTAGCAATAGTGTTAATAATTATTTCAGCGTTCCCGTTGTTTGATATACTGTCAAACATAGATAGCACAATTAACGTTAGCGCTTTCTCGCTAGCAATAATAGTTATTATGCTGATAGTTGTATTGTTCTCCAGTATTATATACTTTATATCTTACTGGACTGATAAGTTTAATTAGTTGCATTTCAAGGGGGCAGTTTATACTGTCCCCGAGATTTATTAGGTTAGAGGCCTACATAACAGTTCAAGTCTGTATAAAATCACGCATTATAGCGCCCTGGGGAGAGTTTCGGCAGCATCTAAGAAAGGGGTAAAAACAAGACGAAAAACTGCCATTTGGACTTGTAGCTCAGTAGGTTAGAGCAACAGACTCATAATCTGGAGGTCCTAGGTTCAAACCCTAGCTGGTCCACAAGAAGGAAGAGGTGGGCGGCGTTCCTGGTAACCGCATTAGGTGGGCATACTTAAACGAATACTAGGTGTATGCAGTTATTCCTTCTTTAGATACATTAGCTCAGTTGGTAGAGCAATAGATTTTTAATCTATGGGTCATGGGTTCGAGTCCCATATGTATCACATTCCTGCGAGAAATCGCACATTCAATGACTACTAGCAAAGACTAGTGCAATTCCTTGAGCTTAATAGGATAATTAACATTTGTTAAATCTCTAATAAATTATCAAAATGAAGAGATTATTTGAAAAGCTTAGCATGTGCTTAATCATGCTTATTGTAGCCATCACAGTGTCATCATGCAACTATGTGAAACAGGCAAAGGGTGAGATCAGACACGATGACTCACTCATGGTGTCAAAAATGATGCAGGAAATTGACAATCCTACATTCGCCAACTATTCTGATGTGTTAGTATATCAGAAAGCTGAAGGCCAATGGAGGCATCAGGATTCTGTGTTCTTCAACATACCTGAAAAGGTTATGCGTGATGTGGTATCGGTCTTAGAGAAATCTGGGGAACCGATAAACAAGAGAAGTATATCTCATGAGTTCGAAATGAACAAGCATGTGTATCTGAATCTTCCTGATAAACGGGATCAATACAGCGCTATTACTCCTCCTGACATCCCCAACACGAAAGTCGTTGACACCATTATCGACGGTAAGCATGTACAGCTCGTGCAGTCCTCCAGTACAAATATAACGACAAAGGAGGATTAGCTATGAAGCGATACATCATTATTTCTTTCGATGGCTCAAGCCTTACTCCAAATGAAGTTATGTCTATAGCTACAGAGTTAAAGGCTATAAAACCAAGCGTTGAGAACGTTCATGCAGTAACAATGGATGAGACAGAGGTTAACTCTGTTATTGTGTGCCATGCAGAGAACAAGAATGCTACAGAATTGTCTGTAGTGGAATCTGCATGTATCTACGTAAAAGAGAAGTTTGGCAAGTTCTTCAACTCCAAGATGAAGTTGTTGCTTGCATTGTCTGAGGCTGTAAACGATGAGCCCAAAAACGAATCTCTTACAAATGCTATTAAGATTATATCTTGTGGCGTAAGTAAGAAGTTCCGTGACCTTTACGGAATCTCTACAGATGTTATCCAGGTATTTAAAATGGTTCAAAGTAACATGTAATTATGTGTAGAACACAACGTAATACTAAGAAAGTGTATCGTCCACGTCACGCAGAAGCTAAAGCAAAGGCTTATAAGCGTAACAAGTTTCAGAACAAATTAAATCCTCTCGATTATGTGGAAAATTCCAGTATATACGATCAAGGGTAAGGGAAAGGGCAAGAATACAAAAACATTGGTATTCGAATCCAAATACCCTAACGAGAATCAAGCTAAAGAGGCTAGATCCGCGCTCATTCATTTGGCTAACTGTACCCACAAAGCTCCATGCGATATCACCATTAACAATAATGGTGCAGTGTTCGTTAAGAATCCATCCTGGAGTGTGGGTGAAGTAACAATATGTTAATTAATTTTATTTACAAACATTTTAAACATTATCAAAATGGCAAAAGCAGAAACAAAAGGTGCTGCTAAAGAGCAGCAGAATGTGTCAGCAGACAACGTAGTAGAGAAGTTGATTAAGGGCAACCTTGTAACCGACATCGCAGACAAGGCGGCAGAAGAAATTCGCCAGGATGAGGAGAAACGCAAGATCTCCCAGGTCAAAGAGATCGTTAAGTGTGCTGACTATCTCCGTATCAAGGAGCTTCTCAATGTCCGCAAGGACCGTGCGAAGGCAAAGATCACTCTTGATATTCTGAAGAAGCGTACAGATTTGTTGGCTCGTCTTCTGGGCAAGGACGAGAATGGTACCGTCGTTCCTGACGACCAGAAGATTACACCAAATCAGTTCCGTGACCTTTCGCAGAAGATCGATGAGGATCAGCGTAAGCAGATGAACGATTTGAACAACGAGTACGAAAAGCACGACCGTGAGTTGCGCACTAAGTACCCGAACAACTGGTATTATGCCAAGTATGATTTCGATCGTTTCTAATTCTTCTTCTAGTACAAGTATCTTCGTATCACGTACATGGATGCCCAGGGACCTAGAGGACCTTTTAGGCAGATTGGTGAAAGCATCTTAGAATGAATTAACATTCTCATCAAGTATCTTCGTATCACGATGAGAGGAAGAGATGTGAACCCACACAGTAAATTGGGACAGTAGATCAAACAATATGTTTTGTGCGTATCATCGTATCGGGGAGACTCAGTTAGCAGGAGCTAATTTGAACCCTGCAAGATATATCAAAAATGCTGAATATAGCCCTCTAAGTATCTTCGTATCATGAGGATTCCTATATATTTATAGCCATGTTTTAATGCATTCTGAGGCGCCGTAGGAGATAAGTGGAGTAATTAACCACGATGCTGCCGAAAGCGCCTTAGAATGACTCTGAAGTGGCTTAAATCGAATGTTCTGACTGATCATCGGAACATTTACAAGAATGTAGAGTGTGTATGAAATAATCTGTTTGGACAGGGGTTCGACTCCCCTCACGTCCACAACCTCCCGCAGGGGTGTTCAATCTGAACATCAACCCAGGCATGTTGTAAAACTGCCTACACGGGCGTGTTTGGTTTTGACAGACAGAGGAGATAAATACATTAAGCACTATACTATAAATTAAACGGCAATGTAAATAACATTGTAGACTATACTAACGTAGCGTAAGTTTAGTCTAGGTGTTTCCTACCAAAGTGGAGAAAGGGATTTGGGGTTCGACTCCCCATTTCCTTCCTATTAGTTATGACAAAGGGATATAAAGCGATGATAAAGGACAGGTGTCCTTATGTCGTCAACCTCGCATTTAAATGGTGTACGGAGTTTGGTAGATTATCTAATATAGGTAAGGAGCCACACGAAAGAATTAAGTATGCCGTAAAAACGCGATGGATAGACCGTGTATACCAAGAAAATGTAGCAATCTATAACACTGGAAGAGGGATACCTCGAACAGATGAAAAGAATGCATCATTAAGAAAAGCACTTGGAATACATGAGGGGTCTCAAAATTTTAATTTTGCAGACTCTATAAACTTAGATTGTATCAACAAAACATTTAGCTCTGGAGAACGAGCATTTTGGGTATGGGTTAATAGCTGGGTAGTATGGTTTCAAGAGAACTATAAATACCTAGAAAACTATTATAACATATCATGTAAATGTGGTAATATGGCTCTATTTGATAATGCATTGTCAGAAAAAGCTAGTTTTCTAGATGATTATCTTGAAGATTTCTCTAAGTTTATTAAGAAAACATTTAATTAAACAAAATAAAAAATGGAGTATTTCCCTAAAGTACTAATTTACAGAGCTAGTCTGTTAGGCTATAAAGAAGAAGGTATAGAAAATGTGATTAATTGGTTCCATAACCGCCTTAAAAAAGGCTTTGTCTATGAACCTCACATATTCTGTGCAGGAGATAGCCTAGACGATAATTGTTTGTATGAATATGCATGTAACGAGCATTTGCGTAGAGTTGGTGACTGGATTATGAAAACGATGATTCTAAGCAGCCCTATAAAGTTTAAAACACTTACAACTCGTATGCGTATTGGTTCAGGACTACTTGAAAAAGTAGAAATGAAAACCGGAGGAAAAGATCTTAAGATTATTCTCTTTAACAATTTCGTCAACAACGTTTGGTCGCTGTACCGTCAAAAGATGGTGTATGACCTTCCGTTTTATCAGGAGTAGGGTGAGAGAGATCTCCCCTACCCCACAATATGGAGTATCAGCGTATCACTCAATCTGAGATTGAGACCATAAAAGAAGCTCAAAAGGGAAATGAGCTTGCGTTTAATAAATTGTTTAACCGTTATAAAGAGTTCGTTGACAACGTGCTCTTTCATTACGTGAATGACATGGATGAAGCTAAAGATCTTACAAATGTTGTATTTCTTAAGGTTCACCAAAAACTCTCGACATTCACAGATTATTCGTCTTTTGGCGGATGGCTGAGAATTATAGCTAATCGAACAGCTATAGATTATCTACGAAAAGTAAAGGAAAAATCAATGGAATTAGGAGAAGATACAGGCCGACTACCTGTTGAATTAACTAATTCTTCAGAAGAAGAAGATCTTGTCAATCTTCTTGAGTATGAATCTCTTCTAAAGGAATTTGAAAAACTCCCGAAGAAGACACAGAAGATTTTTAATTTATTTTATGTAGAAGATCTTACCGTTGATGAAATTAGCAAAGTGCTGAAAATTCCTACAGGCACTATAAAAGCTGCGTTAAGTCGCACTCGTAGGAAAATTAGAAATAACTTAAAAGTTTAACAAAAATGACTTCACTTTTATTATTGATTCTCTCGATTTTTGTAGCTCTTGGTTTCGCAAGATACAATAAGAGCAACAAGTTGTTCTGGATCATTCTCGTAAGTCTCTTGCTCGGTTTTACCGGTAAGAGTATGGTCAACTATGCCTTTGTTGACCATAAAAGTGAAGCCAGCACAGTTAAATCTTCTGTAAATCCCATGCTGGCACCGACGTGCTCATTTCAGGCTTTGGAACCCTCAGAGGGCGCCGGTACATGTGCCGAGACAAAACCAGCAGGTAAGGATACAGTTGTAGTAGATACTGTTGCTGAGCTTAACTTGGGTGAAGATGAGCATATTAACGTGCTCACTAAGCCACCACGAGATTGGTTAAAAACGAACTTCATATTCGACACAAGTTGAATTTAAGTTAGTTGCCCAGAAAGTATTAATTAATTTTAGTAAATAACATTTAAAAACATTATCAAAATGGCAAAAAAGAATGGAAAGGGCAATGTAAAAGTTGCCCAGAATAACAACAATGGTGATAACGGTGCAAATGCAGCTGTTGACGCTGCAGCTATGCTCACAACAACAGGTGGATCAAGCATGGATCGTAACCACCAGGTAGATTTGTTGAAGATGGCTCATGATCGCTTCTTCTTGGATGAGAAGGCTGCTGAGCACACTGGTTTTCCACAGGGAACCATCGACAAACTCAACCACATTAATGCCCTCGGTATCGCTGTATGCGTATGTAACGAGGTCAAGTATGGTACTAGTGACTTTGCGGTTGTAATTCGCAAGTCTGCTCTTCCAGAGCTTACTGAAGCTTTGAAGGAGATTGGCGTAAGCTTTGATGACACAAAGCTCTTGCCTTCAAAAGAGGATGCTGAAGCAGTTGAAGTTACTGCTAAAGCTGTAACAGTATCCGAAGAGACTGCAAAGAATCTTGACAAGGATGCTAAGGCTCGTGCTGCAACAGCAGGTAAAGTTTTTGATCCTACAAAGATCAAAGATGAAAAAGAGCTTAAGGAGGCTTTGTCTGGCTTCTTGGCTATGAACCGTGATTCTAAGCTGATGGATAGCATCATGCAGTGTGTAAACTTCTATAAGGCATATCGCTCTATTGTGGCTAAGCGCGCTATCGAGTCTGCCGAGAAGACACTCAAGGATACCAAGGACAAGGAGTATAAAGCTAACGCTGAGAAGGCTCTTGCTTCTGCAAAGAATGACCTCGAGCGCATCAAGGATATGAGCTTCCATGACACATTTCGCAAGATTGTTGAGCTTACGGGTCGTGTCGGAACGCTTACTTATGGAATTGGTGCTCACTTCTTCAACGTTACCGCTACGTCAGGATCTCCTGTATCTGCGTTCTGTGAGCTTCGCGACCATTCTACTGACAAGAACACCGGCGTATGCAAGTATACCGATGATCAGATTGCGGACGCTGTAAAGTGCCTTGTAATCATTGGTGCAGACGATGTTCGCTCAAAGGGTAAGACTTTGCTCGATGCAGAGAACAAGCTGCCAGAAAAGGATCGCGTCAAGGAGCACATTGATGCAGCTAACAAGAATATTGCATTTGCCGATAAGGCTACTGCAGCAGTTCTTGCAGCTCCAGGTAGCTTCGTTGAGAGCTTGAAGCAGAACTTCTTGGACGGTAACAATTTTGCAAAGAAGACTGTTATCGCCATCAAGCGCGCATACTATCGTGACGTTACTCCAGAGATGATGGCTAAGGTTAAGTCTGATTCAATGCTTGATAACGCTACACAGTATGCAGGTATCATCTCTAATCTGTTCCGTAATCCTTCTGATCCACTCGTAGGTTATGCCAAGGAGAACATTATCGACTTGGAGTTCAAGACCGATGAGGAGATTAAGGCTGAGGAAGAGGCTGTTGCCAAGGCTGCTAAGGAAGCAGCTGATAAGAAGGCAGCCGAGAATAAGAAAAAGGAAGCCAAGGGTAAGGCTAAGGCTCAGGTAAAAAAATAATACGGCCAATTAAGAAAACTGGTTCACAACTAGTTGGTCGCATTAAAAGAGCCTTTGACATCCAATGGCAAAGTGAACGCAAATAATTTAACTATCAAAGTATGAAAAAATTAGTAATCACGTTGTTAGGAGCAGCATTTCTTACTATCGGCATGAATATTGCCGATCTTAAGAATATTCCCATTCCAACGACAGTGCAGACAGTAGCAGCATCTACTGTACAGCAACCAATGGACCATTTGTTTGGTCAAGTGAATCGTGCTAATCCTGATACAGCCCATGATACCGTTAGGGTAGAAAAGACTGTACCTTGTAACCATAAACAGTTACCTGCAAAGGTAATTGTTAAACGCACCGTAATTAAGAAGACAGATACGTCGTATGTACCACTTCTGTATATTATGGAACCTGGAGAAAAGGTCGACTCCACTAATCACAACTCTACCATTCGTAAGGGAGAGCTCCGTGATTATATCCAAATCGCCTCTAATGTACATAAGTAAACATGAGAACCCTATGTGCTATAATTAGGTAAGTACATATAGTAGATCCCATTAGTCTACGTACTATTCTGGAACATCCCTCGCGAAGGAGCTAGAAGAAAAACTCAATATTAAACTTGATCCGAGAATATGTTAACCCTGTCTTGCAGGGCGAGATCACTCAAAAGGTAGGATGAAATGTATCAAGCATTGAAACAGTTTGATATAGGTAGGAGAAGCGTTGTATCAGCTCCTATAATTGCACAGCTGGACTTGTGAGAACCGTCTGGAGACAAGCTGGATGAGGCTGAATGCACCTTAAAAGATGCAGTGTAATTACAAACGCATAAGTCCCAAGAAGGGCATAATGAACCGTATCGTAATTATATGTGATAATACTAAGCATATACAAACGTTACACGAGACGAACTATATTGGTCCCCAGTAGGTGAACAGAATTGCATACATGGTATGGTGCATGGTGCTGGAAGAACCGAGGATATCCCAAACAATATAGAAGTATTATTAAGCCGTAGGTAGTGTTTCTAGTGTCCAAAGCTAGTATAAAGGCCGAAAAACTGCATCAATACTGTGGGAGTAATACCACACAGAGTAAACTAAATGAGTTTGCTGACTATACCAAAACCTTACTGTTCGATTCAGTACAACTCCGTTGAAGGGGTGCCAGGGATGGGGTAGAAGTGTCTGATTGTGACCGCCAGGCTTTTCTTGTTTATGCGGTATATAAAAGTAAAACAAGCACAAGGGTTGGGCAGTCCCTTAATCGAAGCTCTACGGGAGTATCGTACGCGGGTGAAGATCGCGGTGAAAATCTATTCCAGTTGTAATTAGGATGTTAGGCAATCCGAACTTACAGCCAATTTCCATGAAAATTAAATCGTTCATGAGACTATGATCGATGACTCCGTTACAGTCAAAGAAAATTGATGGAGAGCTATCCTAGAATAAGAAATAGTAAAGCAGGTAGAAAGTTGATTCGAGATATATCCAACCAGGATCGTTTGACCTCCACTTTCATCCAAAACGATCTAGACTAATAGTTTATTTGCACTATGAAATACAATATTATATAGTCTCTACAGAGTAGTAAACTGGTATATTATGTATGCGTATGTTGTATGCAAGAGATATAGATTATGAAAACCTAGAAAGTTTAAAAGATAACATGTTTAACAAAAAATTGATGTCCCTTCATAGAGTGTATCTTACATTGTAAGTAAGGACTTGAGGTGAAGAAATCGAGTGCCAACCGATATGCCAACCATGCTAAAGTATACTGCGCAACAGTATATGTAAACACAAAGGTTCGAAGCAATACAAGAAGTTGATGGGCAGCTTATATTCTATGTTGTAAAACGACTGTGTATATTATATGTGTATACTGTCTCTATACATGTATATTACGTTTATAAGTGGGTGACAAGATGAAATGTATGGGTTGAATTCCCAATATTCGTGCACTATAAATAGGAGGTAGTAATACCGGTACAGAAAAATTGCAAACATCAGCAAAGATGTAAAAAGCCGTAAAGTCCGTGATGGGTTTGATCCTGAGACATTCCGATAACCAACCGCTGGGTACATGCCATAAGCCGAGTACCGCAGTAAGGAGACCTAGCTAACAGTCGCTTCTAAGTTAGCAGTAGAGACAATCTGCTTTAATAACAATCGTGTAGGAATATCTTGTAAGTATAGTAAGGGAAATACGACCGAGATTCTACATATTTTCGTGGGTTATAAGGATTCTAAGATTCTATGAGTGTTAGTTGCTCTGCAAAATTTCACCAACGAAGATTAGAATAGTTAAGTTAGAAAAAAAACGTGAACAAAATAGCAGAAAATAGTTCAGCATTTGATTATGCAAAGAAAGCATTCAAAGCTTTAGACGATGGGCCTGGATAATCCAGTAAATGTTAATTACGTCATACGTACGTAATTCCTGTTACAAGTCTACTACCCTATTGTTGTAGTAGAAATAGTGTAACTAAGTCTATGAAAAGCGTCTACAATAGTAGAACTTTCTTTAGAAAACTAAGTAAGCAAAGTAGTAACCGAGTATCTTCGTATCAGCGTTGCTTTATTCAATAAACAACGGCAAAGGTGTAGCCAAAATACACCATATTTTTCAATCATATCGTTAGTTAATCAATAACGATATCAAAAAGGATATGATTATGTCAGAAATTAATGTAAACATCGTGGAAACAACTATTAAGTCAAATCGTACCCCACTGAGCATGCTCGGTGCGAAAATGTTTGGTCAGGACGTATTTACTCCTCAGACCCGTATGTTCAACCCAGACCATGACAAGGTTTTGGAGCAAGCTAAGCAGAGCTCCAATGTAAACCTTGTACTCAATCGTTCGCCTCGTCGCTTCTCGATCGGCTATATCACGATTGAGTCTATGGCAACAAAACAGAACGCAATCGGTGATGTCGTTTGCCGTCTCAATGAGGGCACCGACAACCAGATCGATATTCCTCTCGGTGAGAACAGCACCAAGTTTGGTGAGACCACTGAAGAGGCTGTCCAGAACGCTCTCAAGGACAAGAATTCTAAGGCTGTGTTCTCAGATCCTAAGGATTTGGGTGGCATTCTTAACGACCTTAACCGTGGTGAGATAGCTCGTCTTGACGCCATGATCGAGCAGTTGCAGAAGGCTAAGGCACAGTGTGTATCTGCCATTTCAGCAAATGAGAAGATCATTGCTGACTACGAGCGCCAGAAGGCAGAGTCAAAACCAGCTGATAAGATCGCATAGGATTCATGGAGGCTGTTTTAACTGAGAAGAGTGTTAAGCTTATTGCTGTAATGCTCTCCGAACCGAAGATTAAAGCAGCCGTTTATGAAAAGTTGGACCATACAGAGAAGTACAAAATCTATACCATTAACGATGATGGTAGTATTACTCTAGGTTCAACTAGATTCCATTTTTGGAACAAGATAATCGGCTGTGAGCAAACCTTACCATTTGAGAGTTTCGCTCTCAAGGTATGGGATGCACTAGTGAGTCTTTCCACAGGGCTTAACCAAAAAGCCATTATGGAAGGACTATCACAAGAAATTGTGATGAAAGGAGTTAAAGATAAAAACTTTAACTGGGTCGTAGAACGACTGTATGATGTTGCGACAAAAGTATGTCAGAATTCTAGCATTGCTGATGGCGTAGGAGCGGACCCTGCGGGGTCCCGGGTGTCAGGGCCAAGGCTTAACGCTCAGCAAGAGTTTCCTGATAAAATTGTTATCAATATCAACGGACGTAAAGAAGTTTTGCAGGTGAAAGACTGCATCGGTAAACCAATGATTGAGTTGGAGTATGGAATTGTAAACGCTAAACGAGTAATGCCATAAACAGAAACATTCCTGCGGGAATGGTGTACGATCTGTGCGCAGAAGAGTACACATTCATGCATGACGTTACCGTTATTGTTTGCAAGAAAGTACAATAACAATATTATTAGTTTATATTAAAGGGCATCCTTAAAAGTTCTCTGCGGAGAATAGGTAATCCACCCTGCGGGGTAGGGTTACCAATGGATACCCTTTTATCCTTTATTACAGTAATATGTAGTATAGGAGCTAGGTAAATGGCTGATTCAAGTAAATTGTTTAATTTTAATCAAACTATATGAATAAGAAATCAATTAAATTGAACTCAGCAAACATTATTACAATTCGTAAGAACATTGATATCACTATCAATAAGTATTGGCGAATAATTCGAGCAGAGAACCTGATGTCTAAGAAGGCAATTGCAGCAAAGCAGGGTTCTGGCTTAGATCTCAAGAGCTTGTATAACCAGATTGTACAACTTAGTGAGAAGCGTATTATGATTAAGGGTATTTTGGTAGCTCTTAATACAGGTACAACTACATTCTCTTACGAGGATTTTAAGAAGACAAATAACTATAGTATTTTCGCAGCGTGCGAGGCAAAGGAGGCAATAGCACAACTTAAGATGATCAAGACACTTGATCCATCAACTAAGGCAAAAAAGGGATTGAAGGCTATGCCTAAGCGTGAGGTATTCTCCTCAGCTAAGATTGCTCAGCTTATTCACGAGCAACAACTACTAGCAAATAAGTTTGACGCTAATCTTGAGAAGTTTAACAATGAGACTTCTATTGAGATTAAGGATACTATTGCAGATAAGTTCGAGATGGATCTTGCAGCTTAAATGCTATAGGTTCGAGACAAATACAAGGGTCGCCGAAAGGAGTAAGATCGAGGCTTACACGAACCACAAATAAGGAATCCCTTGCCTTAAAAACAACATTATTAACACATTAAATTATCAAGATTATGTCTAAGAAGAATAATAAGAAGAACCTCAAGAAGGTTCAGGCTAAGATAGGAACTACACCAGTTAAGGCTGAGGCAGCTAAGAAGGAAGAGTCTAAGGCTGCTGTAAAAAATACAGAAATCGCTGCAGCGAAAGACGATGCTAAGGCTAAGAAGAAGGCCGAAAAGAAAGCTCATGAGGAGGCTAAATATGCCGCTTCTAAGGCTCGCATAGAGGCCCGTAAGGCACGCAAAAAGAGCATTATGGATAAACTGATCGACTCCAAGAAGGAAAAGGCTTCAGAGCCTGTTAAAATCACTCTTGAGGACCGTTTGAAGAAGCAGGAAGAGCGTCGTAATGTCGCTATGGCTCGTCACATCGCATCAGTTACCCGTCGATGCAAACGTATGCATCTCAATGATTCCGACACCAAGAAGGTGATAGACATCGCAAAGAAACAGTGGGACAACGCCACTGTATACAATATTACAGTTGTATGTGATTCTGTTCTGAAAAAGAAGAAGGAGCTCGAGAAGTTGGTAAAGGATTGCGGAATTAAGTCTGCATGTATTACTAACTCTACAGCATTCTTTAAGAACGTGCCAGCAAGTGTAGTAGCAAAACTGCGTGATATTGTAGGTAATGCTACATTCTATCAGTATCGTTCTGATGATAAGTCTCCATTCGAGGAGGCTGGCATAGATATGTCAGGCAATCACAACAAGCACAAGAAGGGAGGCGATCCTCATACTATCGAGTGCTCAAAGAACGCTAGTGTTAACTTCTACAACCTCCGTAAAGCTAAGAAGAAGGCTAAGGAGGATCTTGAGAAGAACACTTATAATTTCCGTCACGGCTCTAAGGCCGAAGGACGTAAGCTTCGTCGTGGGCTCAAAGTTAAGGCTAAAGCCGTAAACAAGAAGCCTACACAGGTTAAAGAAATTAAACAAAAGTCAGTTAAACAAGCAGCTTAATCATAGGAGGAAACGTTATGAATACCCAGAATAATCAATATTTGGACGATTATGTTGAAAAATATCGTGACATCAAAGAGAAGTGGCTTAAAGACTTTAATAAGTCTCATGGAACTACTTCTAAGTTCTGTAAAGAACACAATATCCATGGTCTTTCCCGGAAGAAACCTTGGTTTATACTGCTCAAGCGTGATTCGATCAAAATTGAATCTCGCAGAAAGGTTACGAAGCTTAACCATACCGAGCTCATGGAAGGGTATGTTCAACACAAGTTGCAGAAATGGGAGCGAAAGCACCCGTGCCCGGTTAAGAAAGACGACTTGTTCTACGCGCAGCAGTTCCCAGTTTGGGAAGCAGAAAAGAATGCTGCAGAAGAACATATTAGAGACTTAGTTGTCGCTAAATATGACAAATTACAACTTGTTGGACGATTCCAGCATTCGGACGACAAGTTCTCTGAGCAGGAAGTTGCTCAGATAAAAGACGATGGCGAAACTGCTAAGTATGGAGGAGTAAACAATCTTCCAGAACACAGTAAAGTCATGAAAATGGCTCGTAAGGAGACAAATAAGGTAAAAGCAAAGCGCAGTAATCTTATTTGTACAAACCTTAAGGACCATCGCAAGAAGACAGGACGCCTCTTGCTGCCAAACGCAAATAAAATGCGAATGGCTGCTTAGGACGTAACTTCTTCAAAATCGACCAGGACACCACTGGTTACCACAGTGTGCTCCGAAAGGATATGACTGCGAGGTGCAAACCCTCACTGTGGACAATATAATAGAAATAAAACATGGCAGTGAAGAGCGCTCAGAAGACATAGAATTAAACCGTCATGTCCGCATGTTTTACGTATATTATATACGTCCGACGGGACGGGTACTATAGCTCAGTGGTCAGAGCGCCAGGCAGACGGCCTGGAGGTCATCGGTTCGAATCCGGTTGGTACAACTATGATAGTAAAGGAAAGACCAGTAGTTCTATATGACATAGAAGTTTTTCCAAACTGTTTTCATTGTACTTGTAAAGATTCAGAGAGTCATAAACTACATAAATTCGAGATATCCTGTCGTAAAAATCAACTAGAAGAACTAGTTGACTTCTTCTACACCAACAGAACTGATCATATAATGTGCGGCTACAACAATAAGCATTATGATGACATAATCATAAGTTACATTATACATTTCTGCAGTAGAATGAAGCGACTAGGATACTCGAGAATTTGTAGTTCTCTCTACTATCTTAGTAAAGAAATAATAAGTTCGGAAAAAACAGGAAATATTGATAAGATTAAAGTGTATAAGTATGCAAATTACTTCTATTCATTTGATCTTATGATGATGCTCTATAGCGCCAAACAGCAGAAAAGCTTAAAAGAAATAGAAATACTCTTACATATGCCAAATGTACAAGAGTATGAAGGAAGTTTTGATCTGCAGATCCAGGAATGTGATATTGACGCTATGATAGAGTATAACGTGAACGACGTAGAAGCTACTGAGACTTTGCTTAACAAAGTAAAAGAAGATGTAGAACTACGTCTTGAAGTGGAAAAAGAATGGGGGTTTGATGCGCTGTCGATGAGTGGTGTACGATTTGGAGAAGAGGTGCTCTTGCGCAAAACTCTGGATATCGCCAAAACTACAAAAGATGAATTGAAAACCCGTACTAGAAAAGTCGGAAACATTCGTCTAGGTGACATTATACTCCCATTTATACAATATTCTAATCCAAAGTTGAAAGAAGTCTTATTGGATGTAAAGAATGCTACTTGCAACGCAAGTAAGTCTGATAAGAAACAAGAAAACTATGAGAAGAAGTTCGTTCTCTCAAACATTTGCTACTCTATAGGAGAAGGTGGTATACACACCATCAACGAACCTAGAGTCTACAAACCTACAGCTGAACAGTTTATAGGACACTCCGACGTTACGTCTATGTATCCTTCACTAGCCATTGTAAACCATTGGCTTCCAGTTCACTTAGGAGAAGATTTTTGGAATGTGTACAGTGCTCTATACAAGGAGCGCTTGGCTGCCAAACGTAATGGAGAGTTATTAAAGTCTAAGGCATTTAAACAGGCTCTTAATGCTCTTACAGGAAAGATGCAACAAGAAAGTAGCTGGGCTTATGATCCACTTAACGTATATAAGATACGTATAAATGGGCAACTTATACTACTTATGTTGGTGGACAGGCTTCTGGCATTGAATTGTAAGATTGTACAAGTCAATACAGATGGTGTCTTCTACATTGCCGACAAATCCGTCCGCCTCGCAATAGCCGACGCGATTAAGGAAGTTGAGCAATTAACCCAGTTAACATTCGAATCCGATGATTACGAGTCGTTTTATCAGTACGACGTGAACAATTACTTTGGTGTTCGCAAAGGATACTCCCAATCTGGAGATCCGAGACTGATAGAAAAGAAAGGCAGGTTTATCACAGAAATTGGTCTTAACAACAGCATGACACCAGTTGTTATCTCCAAAGCTGTGATAAACTATTTTTTGAACAACGAACCGATAGACAAGTTTATTAAGAAGGATAAAGATATCCGTGATTTCTTGATGTCACAAAGTGTAAATAAGGAATCAAAAGTTGAATATGGAGGAAAACAGATTCAACGTATTAATAGATATTACGCATCAAGTAGTGGCTATTATCTTATACGAGTTAAGGATAAAATGTACGAAAGTCGTTCTGAAACAAAAATAACAGAATATGGAGTACGAATCCTTAATAAGATGGATGCCACACCAATAGATAAACGTCACCTGGATTATCAATACTACATTAGCAAAGCAAAAAAGATAGCTAGTGAGTTTGTTAACCGACAGTTGACAATATTCGATGATTAATCGTTTATCAACGTATATAAGATGATTATTGAACTAAACACAAAACTCCTGGATATTCCAGGACTGAATTCAAATCAATTAATATTCCTAAGTTTGGTATTGGATAAGAATCAAAAAACTTATAATCAAGACGTCCGCAAAATTGTCAGCCTAGTTAGCGACGAAGAAATATCAAACTTAATTTCTCAGGGACTTATTACCTCGATCGAGAGAGGTAAGTCAATTACATATCATGCAACAGATGCGCTTAAGGATGTAGTCCGCCCTAAAAAGGACTATTTCGATCTGTTCTATGAAATGTACCCAATATACGTTCTACGACCAGATGGTACAAAAAACTATCTAAGAGCCAACGTTAACAAATGTAGGCATTTATTTAATATCTATGTAGGCCAAAGTGAGGCTATGGCTCAACATCTTATTCAGTGTCTTGACTTCGAAATGAAGAAAAAGACTAACGAGGGTAAACTAAGTTATATGAAGACGATGTGGAGATGGCTCGTAGACCACCAATGGGAAGAATCTGAGGAAGAAATGCAAGACAACTCTAAAATTGAGGAATCGACTTATGGAACAGAACTTATCTAATCTTATACGACCAATGTCAGTTGTAGCCCAAGAGGCAATAAACTACATATCTGGTCGAAGAGAACATTCTATAACTTCTCTTAAGACTAGATGGGCTAAGTTTAATAAGCAGTGTATGGGAGGTATTGAACCTAATACCGTTTATACCATAGCTGGTATTTCAGGAAGCGGAAAGAGCTCGTTTGCGAATGAGATCTCAACTGATATTGTTGATTTGAATCCTGACGAAGAAATAGTAATTCTGATTTTCTCATTAGAGATGGTTGGATTTAGGCAGGTTGGAAGAACGCTTTCTAGTAAGCTTAGGAAAACGACTTCGACTTTGTATAGTTCGGAAACGGACCTGGATGACGATACCTTCAGAAAAGTCATCTCAGTATCTAATCAACTAAAGGAGTATCCTATATGGTTTGTAGATAACCCTACAACTCCCAAGGAAGCAGAAGATATTATTAGGTATTTCTACAATACATATATAAAGGGTACCGATAAACACTTTGTGATAATGTATGACCATGCTCTATTGACGAAGCCTATAGGCAGCGTTATAGAAACCATGCAGGAACTCGAAAGAGTTTTCATAAGTGCTAAAAAGTATCCTATGACATCAGTGTTACAACTAGCACAGATGAATAGAAATATTGAATCGCCAGAAAGAATAAACAATTTTTTGTCGCATTATCCTATGAGAAGCGACATTTCATCTGCTGACGCTTTATTTCAAGCTAGCGATTATGTTATAGTTATTCATAGGCCTGAAATTCTTGGAATACAAGAATACGGCCCGAGCCATTTACCTACTCAGAACAAGGTGTATTTACACATCTTGAAGAATCGAGACGCAGGAAAGCCCTGCATACTTGAATTCCAGAATGACTTAGCATATAACAACTTGATAGAAAGTTAAGCAATTAAAATTTAGGCTGAATTATGACAACATACGATATTAAGTTTACTGACAACAACATTAAGAACACTAACAATGGTAACATTTATTCTCAGATTCTCGATGATATTATTCTTTCTACTGTAAAGAAGAACAACTCTTATTTGTTTAACACAAAGAAGGAGGACGATCTGATTGATGCCATGTTCGACGAGTTGAATCATACTTATATCTACAAGCCTCTGAAGGGCGACACTTTGTTCGCAAAGGCTTGTGATATTCTTGCTAACTATGGCAAGAAGAAGAATACTATGAAGGGTATTAAGCTCGGTAAGATTTACCGTCTTGAGAATGGTCTCCCTATCATTTTCTATAATGATGAGATTCAGATTGGTACCGACATTTATAGTTACTCTGATTTTAGTGATTACAACTTCATCTCTTCACTTAGTCCAGAGATTAAGAAGACAATCATTAGTATTAACATTAAGCTTTAATTAAAACTTTTAGTATCATTGTATCATGAGTTTAACATTACCTACTAGTAAAATTCCTGCAGTTTCTGAAAACCCTAGATATCTTATACTCTATGGTCTTCCAAAGGCTGGTAAGACATCTTGTCTTGCACAGCTGGATAATAACCTTATCATAGACCTTGAGGGAGGCTCTGTCTTCGTTGATGCGATGGCCATCCAGTGTCGTACGATCAATGATTTAGGAGAAGCAGCAAGTGCCATTCGTGCCAAGAATAAAGAAGTAGGTCATAATTTCTATAAGCATATCACTATCGACAATGCTACACGACTTGAAGATATTTGTATGAGCTATGCTTGTACACTCTATCGTCAAACTCCAATGGGTAAGAAATGGGATGGTACAGACGTAACAACCCTACCTAACGGTGCTGGCTATAAGTATCTTAGAGATGCAGTAAAGAAGGTAGTTGATATGTTCCGGGATTTGTGTGACGAATTTATTCTTGTAGGTCACGTTAAAGACACCGTAACTGAAAAGGACGGTGTTGAAGTTTCTGCAAAAGAACTAGACTTGGTTGGTAAACTGAGTAAAATTGTGTGCGGATTAGCCGATGCGGTTGGTTACGTATATCGCAAAGGAAACGAAACGCATATATCCTTTAAGGGTGGTACATCTGATACCATCATGGAGGCTCGTGCAAGACACATAGCTGGAAAGGATATCGTTATTGCAGAAGGTAATGAAGATGGGACACTTACAACACATTGGGATAGAATATTTAAGTAAATTGATGTATCGATTTATTCGATCAACAGCATACTATGCTGAGAATAAACTAGATATGTTAGCATTACGTATATTAAAATAATAGAGATTATGTTTAGTACAAAGACAGCCGCAATTAACAACGAAGAATTTAGTAATAGTAGTTATATGCCAGTAGGCATCAACCAGAATATCACTCTTAAAGAAGTAAACTGTAACAAGTCTCCTCAGGGTCTCGATTTCCTCGAGATTGTATTTGAGAATGAGGATGGTCAGACAGCTACTATGACAGAGTGGAAGAATACAAAGGGAATGTATATTAAGACAGATGAAGACCTGCAGAAGCGTGATAACGCTCAGTTTGGACGAGTTTGTCAGATTCTCGATTGTTTTTATCCACAGCGACCAGATGCAGAGCTTTCTACATTTAAGGAGATGATTGACTGGACAAAGCAGATGCTTGACCCTATGATCGCTACAAAGAAGAAGCTCCGTTTGAAGGTTATCTATGACAAGAAGGGCTATACTCAAGTAAGTAAGCTCGGAATCTTCGTTGAAGACATGTCTAATACAGATTCGCAGATTAAGCTCTTTAAGAACGATCTTATGGAGCGACCAGTTGTTGCCGACAAGGAAAACAACGATCCGCTTAACGTGCCACCAACCGTTACTCCGGAAACTGCGGATGCAGCAGGCGCATCTGATCTTCCCTTTTAAGGGATTTACGCCTGAAGAAATAGAAATACTACTTGATTGTATGAAATCCGGTAGATGGTTTTTATACCGTCTATATAGCAGGAGTGTCAAACTATACGACAAGTGGATACACCCCAGGGAGGTAATACTGCCATAAAAGGGTGTTGGTGGAGCTAGGTAATTCAGTTACCCTTTGGAGGTGAAATGCCTCCAATAAGGCTCGCGGGGTGTCGTGAGACACAAGCATGGACGAATGCGAAAACTATTCAAATCGAGGTTTTTATCATGTTTTTGTTATATAGACAGATAGTCCAGTAGGGTTCGAATCCCTACAGAGCCACAACATTTCTGATGATAAGAAGAGTTATAGCTTGTGAAAGTAATAGCTCTATCCGCCTGTGAAGGCCGATATTATCTATGATGCACAGCTTACCTGGCATCAGATTTTATACGCGTGTACGCTACGTAAGTGCGGGTTTGAATAACCTAAAGTCCGAGCTTAGCATCTCCGTAAACTGCTATACGTCCGTCAACGTAGACCTGAGCATGTCATTAAACTGCTCATTTTTAGGGTTGTTAATTCAATGGTAGAATAGATAAGGGAATATTCATAAAACAAGGCGCCTTATAACAGCGGTTCGATTCCGCTACAATCCACTAACTTATAAGTTATGTATAGTACTAGAACAGCAATTACTATGTCCTTGAGAGATATCTTGGACAAAGTAAATGATTTAGACATCTATACGTATTGTTTAGGACAATTCAAAGTTGGAAAGCTTATGAATAGTCCCATAAGACCTGGAGACAACAATCCTTCATTTGGAATATTCCATTCCAAAACCGGAGGATTGTTATGGAAAGACCTTGGAACTGGAGAGTATGGAAATGCTTTAAAGTTCCTAAAAGAATACAAAGGCATAACAACTAGAGAAGAACTTGAACGAGAATTATTGAGAATTGTACGCAGAATAAATCCTAATACAACCGTAAGGACAAATACGTACGATAAACCGAAAGGGGATACCGATATCGGAATAGTTCGACAACCGTTTACCAATGTAGACAAACAGTACTGGAAACAGTTCGGAATACATATTGATACCCTAAAGAAGTTCAATGTGTTCAGCATTAAATACTTTCTTTGTAATAGTATTGTCCGAAGTATCTACAAAGAAAATAGTCCTATGTATGCATATAAAGTGTATGATAAGTTTAAGATTTATCGTCCGCTTGCTTCCAAGTTTACTAAATGGCGTACCAATCTGACAAATCGGCACGTACAGGGATTATCCGAATTGCCTAAGGAAGGAGGCGACCTACTCATAATAACAAAGTCACTGAAAGATGTGATGTGTTGCTACGAGATGGGTTTTAATGCAATAGCTGCTGCTAGTGAAACTGTATTTATACCTGAAGACATACTTAGGTCTCTACGTTCTAAATGGAAACATATAGTTATACTGTATGATAGAGATAAAACAGGTATGCTTAAGGCTAGACAATATAGTAAACAATACAATATAGATGCTTTTTTCATTAATAAGAAATTTAAAGCCAAAGATCTATCAGATGCTGTTCGTGACAACGGATTTAGCACCATGAAAGACTGGTTAACAAAAACGTTACAGAAATATGATTGATGTAGTAATAGGATGCCTGCTTGGTGTGCTGGGAGGTGCAGTAATGTCTCCTCTATTGCATAAATGGCTTACAAAAAAGCTGACTAAGAAAATTCATCTTAGCAAAGGTGGGTTTATGCGCATTTGTCTTCCAAATAAATTGCAGATGACTATCTGGGATAGTTATAGTGATGATGGTTGTATATGTGCGTGCGTCCATCACGAAGGTGAACAAAAAGTAACTGACGGCGAAATTGTCTATTTTAATAGAACTTCTGTATCCAAGATAAGGGGAAAGAATTTTTATTATGATAGGCAAGAAATCTAAAGGTAGGGTACGGAATGCGACTAAGGTCGATAAGTATGGTCTCCATTTTAGGAGCAAACTCGAATGCTATACTTATGAAGCTTTTATGAAAGCTGGAATACCAGTTAAATATGAGCCAAAGCATTTCGTATTACTGGATAAATTCGAGTATTTAGGAGAAAAAATAAGACCTTTAACATATCTACCTGACTTCATAGGAAATGGGTTTGTAGTAGAATGCAAAGGTCTTATGGGAGATTCATTCCCTCTTAGATGGAAATTGTTTAAGCATTATCTTAAACGCCATCGAAGTAAAATGAAATGCTATCTTGTTCGTAACCATAAACAGGTAGACGAGATGATAGAAGAGATAAAAACCAATATTTGAGTATTATAATATCAGTAAATATGGAAAAGAAATTTTTGAAAGTAGGTAAGAGTATAAACTTTAAGTTTAACACAGAAGGTCTTGAGTGTGATTTGACTCCAGGAATGGTTTACAATATTAACGTAGACCGTTTTACTGACGCAATCTCACTCGAAGAGTCTAGCGGCTTATCTTTACCTTCTAAAGTATATTGTACACAACGTGACGAACGCTTTATAGACAAGGTTATTAATAGCTATAATCTGTCTGAAAGTGGATTTACTGGTGTGATGCTTGCAGGATTGAAGGGTTCTGGAAAGACTGTAATGGCTAAGATGATAGCCAACAAGAGCGGTCTTCCAATTATAAATATAGACAAAAGTATACGTCCGTATATCCTTAAAAATCTTGTAGAAAAGCTTGGTGACACAAGCGTTTGCTTCTTGTTTGACGAACTTGATAAAGTTCTTGAGGATTATGACGATTCTGTATTGTTACAGGTATTGGATGGTTCTGATACCAAGGGTAAACATATGATTTTGTTTACCTGTAACGATGACCGCGAGATATCAGAGTATCTGATAGACCGTTGTTCTCGTATTCGCTATTGGCGTGAGTTTGAGGAAATGTCTCCATCTCTTATAATGGAGGTATTGAACGATAATCTTAACGACAAGAAGGAAGTTAAGTCTTTAACAGACTTTATTAAGGATAACTTCGAGGTATGTAGTTTTGATAACATTGCTTCTTTTGTAAAGGAAGCTAATAATTATCCTACTACGACATTTGAAGAGTTGTTTGAGGATATGAACCTTTCTTCAAAAGGTACTATAAAACCTCATTCTCGTTCTTGTAAAGCTAATTGTCTGAAGAATGCTAAGAAGAAAGCAGCTTCAGATGATTGTTGTTGTGATTGTTGTTGTGCAGGATGCTAATGATTACACCAGAGTACAAAATACCGGAATACGACATTCCATACTACGAAGATAATACACGCATTAGTAATAGTGCGATAGGCTGGTTCTTGAACAAAGGGCCAGCCTATTTTCGTAATATGCTGGATGGTAAAGAAAAAGGCTTAGATTTGCCACAGTTACGTAAAGGAACCATGATACATGAGTTCCTGCTTCAACCAGATAAATTCTGGGATGATTACGTTTTGTTCGATGGCGACAAGCCTAAAAGTGCGCAAGCACAAAAGTTCTGTGAAAACTTAATAAATACCGTCGAAATAGAGCTAAATAAACAGCTCTCAGACGCTTATCGTAAGTCTTATAGTATAGTTGGCAAGAGCGAAGATAAAATCCTCTCAGAGGCGCTTAAAATAAGCGTAGAGTATAAAGATTATATCGAAGCTATTAAGTCTAAGAAAATACTTATATCTCAGTATGACTTAGACCAGCTTATGAAGATTCAGCATAATGTTGGAGAACATAAGTTAGCAAGACAACTAATACGAAGAGCTGGTGAGCATGGCAGTATACACGTATATCATGAGTTTCAGATAAACTGGGATTACTGGGTTATAGACGAACTGAATCATGGAGCTTATACCTCTATCGCATGTAAATCATTGCTTGATAGTTGTACATTCAACTTTGATATAAGAACGTGTACAATTATGGATATCAAGACTACGGCTAAGTTATGGCACTTTGAAGACAGTATGAAAGAATTTGATTACTGTAGACAATTGTGTTTTTATCAGAAAGCAGTATATTGGTACCTGGCTAATGTATTAGAATTGAGCAATGACGAAATCAATAAATGGAGATTTGAATTCTATATCATAGCTATCGATACAACAGGTAGCAATGAAATAAGGGTATTCAGGTTATCTGCGTTTCAAGTTACTTCTAGAGACGTAGCAATACATGATTTCATGATAGCGTATTTATGGCATTTGGGAACAAACAGCTGGGACCATAGCTATGATTACTATACTGGAGACGGTAGCGAAACCTTGAACCTATGAGTAAATTTGCAAAGGTAGTAATGCCTTTGATTATGAACGATATTAAGCTAGATGACTTCTCTGAAAAATCAGGGTTTGTAGATATCTACACATATGACCCTGACAATCCAGGGGATTATCGTAGTATCTACTTCGTTGTTAACGACGATGTACGGAATGCTTTGTCTATAGATAGAGCACGACGTTTTGTTAAATCACCTAGTTTAAAAGGCGTTTATACTAAACGGTGCAATAATATGCCATACATGGTGTATAAGCTTAGTATGACGCCATCAACATATAAGATGAAGGATGGAGTAATCTCTCCAACGCTAGAAGAAAGGGCTCGAATTTTGCAGTTTTGGGGTCTTACTTCAGATATAGGAAGATTATTGTTATGTAATAGCACATTGTCTGTAGAAACGGATTACGCTATGCCGTTAGCAGACGAGGCTCCACTCTTTTTAGAAAACCTTATATAACAACAAAGGGGAACAGTACCTTATCGGTATTGCTCCCCTATTTTGTTTGGATTAGTTTATGTGAAATGTCTTAGTACGCGTTTATTTTTAAGGCGCTGGTGGTGGAGGTGGTGGCGCAACTGGGGCAGGAGTCGGTGGTGGCGGAACTAATCCATTTCCACTATTCTATTCTCCATTTTTCCATGTATATCCACCCATCTTAAACACTGTTCCTGTTACGGTATTATCGAAATACCATCTACCAACCTTATCATTACCTCTACTAGATCCCCATGTTTGTATATTATTAAGAACTCCAGAAGCTGTCATTAACGACCTTTGCCAACGTGGGAAATATTTGTACTTAGAGTCAGACGAAATAATATCAGTTGGGTTATTTCCTGTTAATCCAGCGGCATCGGCAATAGCTGTAGGTACTTCTGTGAACTTTTCTACAGCAGATGTTACGGTTGTAGCAGATTTAACCATATCTACAAACTGGTAGACATTATACAACTAGAATTGTGAGTCAATAGTTCTAAACATACACTGGTCTATAAGTCTGAGATAAACTTTCTGATCTATAAAATTCTTTATTGTAGGTAAAGAGTCTTCGTAAGTCTTAGGTTTAAGATCTTTTGTTTCTTCCTGTACATACCTATGAAATGCCATCCATCCTACAGATAGTAATGCAAGACAAAGCCCCCATGTTAAAAACTCCCTGAGAGATTTTACTTCGTTTTTATTAAATTTAACTGGATCGGCAATAGTAGCTTGACGATTAAATATCTATTGATTAAACCATTTAAGCTAAGTATGTGCTCCCCTCATAAGGTTTACAAGTACCGCAGGATTAGCTTCACCGGTACTATAGTCATACATGCATCTCTATGCCTTCTACTCATTTGTTAGAGGTTTACGGATGGTTTTAGTCTTAATAGTCGTAGTACCACCTCTCTATACAGTTTCTTTTACCTATTCAAGCTCTCTTATAACGTTGTCTGAGGTATATCCTGCAAACCAGTGTTCTGCTCTACGTATAAAGAAATTACGCATCAAGAAGAAGAATTTATGTAACACATTGTTGCTAACAGCTGATTGATCATTCTTTGGTGAGTTACCATTAAGCAATGCCATTGTTTGCTATATAGTAGCAGATAGCTTACTATCCTACACCTAGACGTCGACATATGATGGCTTTATTTTAGCTATACCATGATCAAAATAGTATGCATTCCACATAGATTCCCCGTGATTATCTTTCCAATCCCTATTAATCTATTTCTATGAAAGGCCACTATTAATCATCAGTCTATCAAACTCAGCCTTTGTATAAAAACCTTCTTTAACAATAGTGTTACCTGGATAATACTTCTTGGCATTATATGTCGCTCTTTGAGCTAGCATGTTCATCATATAATCACCCATCGTATAACCGCCTGTAGCAGATTGTTTTAAAGCTTTTGTAATTCTATTGCGATAAGTATCTTTAAATGTCTCATCATTCGTTCTAACAAGACCATCTTTCTACATCATAGCTACAGCTTTACAGTTTGCTATAGGGTTACCAATGTTAGCTAAAGCCTTCATAAGGTTAAATCCTGTATAAAGGTACGCTTTCATAAGGTCTCTAAAGCCGAATTGGTCATTTCTAGCAGCCTATGCTGGCATCTGTGTAAAAGAGTCCCATACACCTACAAACATTGATGGAACGTTTGCGGCAAGCATGAGATAAGCAGAAACACCTCTTGTCTTATTTACAAGCTTTGCCGCTGCAATAGCTTTCTTTGAAGGCTTTTCTCCAGGATTATCGTTCGTTTCTCTAGACTCATAAAACAATTGTTTCAGCATTTTGGCATATCTCTCTTGCTGCCTAGCACCAGTTCCTTGATGTTCTGAATCTCTTGTTTCGTCAGACAAGTTATAACCCAATGTCTCAAGTTTAGCTTGTACTTTAGATTTGTTTACAAAGTTGTTGGCCATATTTACAAACATACCAACAGTATAAGCTAGATCTGAACTAATCATAGAAGGGTCTTCCATTTCGTTTATAAAACGTGTTGGAGCAGTTTTGAGAACCCATTTACCATTACGCTGCACGAAATCGCCTTCGTCTCGCATATTTGTATCGTCAGACGTGGCACCAGTTGCGTTTTGAAGTTTGTTCTTAATGAACTTTTTAGGACTACCCAAAGCTCTATATCTCTTCATGCTAGACGTTCCTTCCATCTACGGAAGTTTAAATCTATTATACGATGGATCTAGTCCAAGCTTGTCCCATTGCTATTCCATAGTTTGTACAAGAAGGTTGTAATACTAAGCTCTAGCATCACCCTTCTATATAAACTTAACAAAATCCTTATCTCCATACTTATCGAAGTCTGGCTGCAATCCACTTCTGTCACCATCATAGAACTTATCGTCGTATATAGAAGATGTAGATGATCCTTTCTTTGTTGTAAAACGACCTTTAGGTATATATCTAGATGTAGGCTAATTATTGCCAAATGTAGCCCTCTTCGGAATTATTTGAGAGAATATTGTAAGAGGCACTTGTTTTGATTTCATAGAGCCATCCTTGCCTTCCCATGTCTTTGTATACATAAGAATATTATCTGCTATCCATCTCTCTACCGACTACCGATTACCACCAAGTGTAGAGAAGTCTATTGCTATTTTACCATCAAGTGATACATATCTAGGCATTCTGCCATCAAGAGCAGCATCTGTATATTGTTTAAGTATATACTCAAACCAAGACATAGGCTCTACGCCATTTGGATTATTTCGTGGATCAAACTTTGTTACGCCATCCTTAGCCAATTGCATTCCAGATGGATCCGTATAAGGAACTTCTCTAATATCAAAAGCATCTCTAAATTCTTCTGGGTCTATACCAGTAGCATTATTCTCTTCATTATTTTTAATATCAGCGGATCTTGAATAGAACCACATATCTGGAACTTTTACTGTACCATCAGACTGTTCAGAGAAGATTACATTACTAAAATCTTTAACGAAGCCATTCTTTGTTTTAATGAGCCTCTTCATTGAGTTCTAGAACATTCTCTACAGACTTTCTTTAGCAGACTTATTTTTACCAAAGATATATTCGAGATATTCTGGGTTTATACCATATTCTGAATTGGCATCAATAAACTTATACAGATCCTGCGTAGTCTTTTCTCCGGCTTTAATCTAATCTACTATATTCTGGTATTCTTTATCAAACTCATCAAAATCTGTAGAATAGTCTGTTTGTTTAGCTAACCAGTTATTCCAAGACTGTATCTCAAGAGCAGTTTGTAACTCATCCCCTTCTTTGAGATTACCTTCTTGGTCAAATGGATTACCTAGGTCTTGTAGAGCATCCTTCCACATCTACAGTTTCTGATAATCATGTGGATTAAGTTTTTCTGGATAGGATAAACCAGTCTGCTTATCTGAACATTTCTATAATAGATAATTAAGTTGATCTTGTATATACTGCTGTCTAGAAAGCGTTCTTGGAGATAAGCCGTGACCAGTTCTAGTCTTTGGATCATAAGGTTTACTAAGGCGTTCCATAAAGTATGTCTTAGAATATCTTCTGTGCGCGTGATCATATAACCATTCTTCGTACCTTCTTTGATATGTTACATAGTTTGGTTCCTGGTCTCCAATCCACTGTTCTTCTTCTACAGATGACTCTGTATCACTTCTTAAAGTTTCACCGGTAATAGGATCCTTATAGTAGAAGTAACCATATTTGTCTTGCCATTCTTTGTTAAGCTTCTCTTTGAAGTTTTCCTAGTCTTGCTTAAACTGACCTCTATTAACAGCAGATCTAAACAAGCCTGTAAACTCTCCTTTCTTAGGACCGTCTGTATATCTCTCCATTAACATTGTCTACCAGTTTCCTGGAGTAAGATCATCTATAATAGAATTAGCTTTATCAAAAGCTCTTGCTATCTACTACATAATAGGAAGAGATTCTTTTCTAGTCTATTGATCTGCGTCTTGTATCATCTAGAATGCTTGACGAATAATTGGGCTGTTCTATCTAGAGTAATTAAAGAATAATGTAAGTTTAGATTCGTCTCCATACATATCATTCTTATGGAGCCAGTCTTTAGCTACAGTCTTTATTTTATTTCTCTCTTCTTCGGACTCATTAATGTATTTGTCTACATTTTCGTCAACTATTTTATCTGCTACAATTTGTGCGGCATCTTTCCATAATTGATTAATCTGTCTTACCGTAGCATTAAGTGTATCGACATCAGCTTGGTCTCTAGCATCGAGATCCATCTAGTTATCAGACAATGTTTTTACAAGATCGTTGTAGAAGTCTATAATATTAGACTTCATATCGTGTATTTGTTCAGCTGTAAGACTATCGAAATTATTCTTCTAACATTCCTACAAGAAGCCTAAAATAGTATCTCTACGAGCCTGTAAAATAGTATTATCAATAGGATCGCGAGCAAATACACCGATAGTTTTTAAAGCAGATTGTATAGCTATTCTTGAAGATTCTTTCTTTTCTTGCGACTTAAGTTCCTATATTGTAGACCATACTTGGTCTTCTCTGCGCTGTCTATTAGCGCCCTTATTAAGTTGTTTCTTATAGTCCTTGTATAATCCTTGGAAAAGCTCAGTTATTCTATGATGTATCTGATTAACCTTATCTTCAGAAGCCTGTATTGAGGCTAATCTGTCATTAGTTTCATTATCTGTAATATTATCCTCATTTTGTTCATTATGAGACATTACTGCAAATAAATCATTAACAGCTGCTTCGTACACATTATCTGAACCAATAAAGTCTTTATAACTTGTAAATATCTAAGAATATATTTTCTTTATAGCTTGTTTAATCTTTTCAAACAATGTTTGTTTGCGATTATATTGTATAGACTTTAATTTTTCTACAAATTGCGCATTACTCAATTCTGCTACAAATTCATATACATCACTCAAACCGTAGGCCTACGCATCTTTCCCAAGAGCTTTCTTTGTTTTCTAGTAGAGATCTGTAAATGATTTTCTTATTCTAGAATCATTATGTATAGCATGTTCTGTTACAGCATGTAGCATTTCATGAACAATTGTCTATACTTCAGGCGTCTGTGACTTACTTTCGTTTCTAAATCTAGCATTTTTGTTTATACGTATAACCTTATCGGCTCTATCATAATGTGCAGCTTCACCTCCAGGGAGATTATCTACTATTTCGTATGTAATTCCGGTCTATTTGTCATCGAAATATCTATTTACGGCAGCCATTACAAGCTTTAAAGCCGTACTAGAGACGCCGTTTCTGTGAGATTTTAAATACTGCTACAATATAGATATATCGCCTTTGCTTGGAATATTTGACAATCTAGAAGATGCCCCCATATTTGATTCTCCTTGAGGAGATGCGTACATATCATCAGGATTAGCAAATTGCCCATTATTAAATACAGATTTTACTTGAGAGTTATCAATACATTCATATACTGTATGTGCTGAGTCGTAGCTTCCATCTCCATAATCTCTAACATTATTTATAATAACCCCATCATAAGTTCCATAACCATTTAACTGTTCTAACTCCTCGGCAAATGAATTTAAAAATTCAAATAATGAACGTTTAAAAGTTTCGTTAGCCTAACTTTCTGTCAAAATACCTCTAGTAAAGGTTTCACCATAATGTCCAATGCTAAACTACAAAGATCCGTCGTTATTTCTTTCAAACTTTAAACCAAGCAAAGTTTTTTCACCGTGCAACTCTTTATTTATTTTTGTATAGTTAAGCTAATCAGCCTAAATCAAACTCTATAATCTACGTATTCTTTTGAGGTTTTTTCTTGTGTCAGCATCTGGTTGTAATAGATATTTTTTTTCTAAATCTCTAGTTGATAACGCTTTCTATCTTTCTTCTGCATAATATACAAGATCATCTTCTGATATATCTTTAAATACTGATGAAAGATACATGGATTCTATAATGTTTTCGTATAGAGTTTTTGCCTATGTAGAGTTATAAAGATCAACTATTCTATAGATTATATTATTGAAATTGGATTCTGAATCATATTCATCGTCGGTAGATGAAAAAATATCATCACTAAGCCTATCTTTTATTTTATCTAATTTATCACTAATTTCATAATATCTTTTTTCGTGAATATTATTCCAACCATGACCATATACATCAATTATTTTTGGTTTTTTAATATTTAAATAATCAACCTTTGTGAATGGCAAATTATCTTCATTATAATAATATCCAAGCCTATTTCCCTCTTCTTTTTCTTTCGACACAGGATTATATGTAGCTGACATCTAATATGAATCAGTATGGTATATTGCGGTCTTAATGCCTTCTATATTTGTGTCAAACTTCTTAAAATTAGGATCGTGACCAGGGCTTACTGTATGATATGTAACCTACGGCTCTCCATTCTTATCAACAACCTTAGATACATTTTCTTTATCTTCAGAAGTCCAGTCGCCAAACCAATCAAAGAATTCATTTGAATAAACTTTAGCTTTTAATATAAGAGCCTATGTTCTATCTCCATTAGTAACATTCAACAACTCTCCAAATAATATAGAGTCGGCGCCATTTGGCGCCTTATCTATACTATAACCATTATTTCTGCTCCAGAGCAAATGAGCAGTATCTGGACCAAATAAGTCCTCAAGTTCGCCATATTCCTAGGCTACTTGTTTATTATGTAAATTTGGACATATATCTTTCATTATTTATCTCCTTCGCAGTGTTTTCTTATTCTTTTAGCTTCTTCCATATCTTCTTTAGTAAGATTAATCTATGCTAAAGCCTGCTTCTGCCGTTCTTCTTTAATTAGCGTATTAGCGTAATTATCATCTACAACACCATCTATAGATAATCCGTAGCCAGTATAATCAGCTCTTGTATTTTCCTAAACTGTTGATTTTATGTTAAATCTAGAAAGTAATTGCAAACCTAGCCATTCTGCAGCCTCTCTAGGTAATGCTGCTTTACCAAGAGCTATAGCGGATGGGAATACAATTGGTTTACTATTATCTATTCTTGCAAGCATATGGTTAACCCATGATTTAAATGCCATTATATCACCTTGGTTATCCTAGAAGCAGCCGTCTTTTGACAACCATTTACCAGAAGCATCTTGCTGATTAACCTTTACTACGAGACCAAACGCATTAGGTGTAATCTTTCCATCACTACCAGTTCTGATGCAAGCTTGATTTGTACCAGTGGCGCCAGAACTTACATTTAATACTGGGTTCTAATTAGCGAAACCTTGCATAGACAAGCCTTGCGCCTTAGCATAAGCCTAAGCATTATCTGTGAATACGTACTGTACATTTGGGTGTTGTTGAGGCTAGTCTTTATAGAATAACTGTTTACTTATATACACAGTCTATCCAGAAGGACCCTTACCATCAAGATTAATATTGCTAACACTTTGTGTGCTTTGTTGTTCTACAGTTTGTGATATTGTAGGATATTCTGAATTAGCATTATAGTACATCTAATTGAACCATGACATCCAGTTATTGCGCTGCTCGTCAGTAATATTTGGCTTCATCTGACTAAGATAAGTCATAAGTTTACTAAGTTGGTTTTCAATAACTTCTTGACTCATAGGAATACCATTTACGCTAAGATTTATATCGCCGGCTTCGTATATATTAAGACCATCTCTATCTGACCAGCCCCTCTTAGGTAATAACGCATATACGGCACGTTGGGATCCATTAATCATAGCTTCTCCAACCTTTTTATACAATGTGTATGACGTTGGATCGCTATATATTGCTCCGTCGTTTCTCACTGATATATACAAAGCGTCGTGTTCGTGAGAATCCTTGCTAATTATTACAGCAGGAGAGTACTAAGCATTGAAAGCGTAATAGTAATCTTTAAATGTAGCCCTGCTTACTAAATCGCTATCCATATAGTTGTTCTAAGCTATAAGGTCATGATCAATTTCCGGAGCTTCAAGTTGTTCTCTAATATAATCAGAGAATGGTACGGTACTCTCATCATGTCTAGCTTCAAGCCAGCTCATAGGAATGTATTTAGCTATTTTGTTAAAGCCCTTTGTATCACCAGATGTAAGCATGGCATACAATATAAGATCATTTGCAAATCTTCTAACATTAGCCTAAGGGTCATTAAGGAGCTCTTCCCAAGACTCTATAAACATATCAGCAGACATTTTGCTTTCATCCATACTATTAATAACGCTTATAAACTTAGGCTTATTTGTAAGTTTTCCGTTTACGAAAACATCCTAATCCTAAATATATGGAGCGAGATGTGATAACAGGTAATTATCCTTTAATCTACCTAAGCCATATGCGTCTCTCTGTATACAAGCCTATATAGAGTTAAGTCTATCAAATATTGTAGCATTACCATCGAACAAACCCTTAACATCAATACCTAAAGATTTAGCTAATCTAACAGCGTATCTAGCCTTAATCTAACTACTAGCAGCCTACGATATTTTCTTCATTGTCTTAGCATTTCTAAGTAAATCGGACTCCCTATCGTTTGTCTTGTACTTAAAGTCATCGGACAAATTTATAAGCTGCTCCATAAACTAAGGTGTACCCTAGAATGATTGTCCTGCCATAACTCTCATAGGCTCTTGAATAGCATCTCTTGTTTTCTGCTCAATCCAAGTACCATGTATAAGATTGTTGATAGAATCCATATCAAACAGCTAATCAGTTTCTGGGTTTGTAAGATTCTCATAACCTCTAAGATAAGCTTGCATTTCAAGGAAATTCTTACCTTGTTTACGGGTGTCAATCTTAGTGTACTATACCAAACTGTTTAATGCATTAGAATACTTTTCAAGACACTTCCATGCTATGTAGCAATTAACCTAGAAAGCTCTAGCTCTTTCTCCTTCTTCGGTCTAAGCATAGACTAAGTCCGGATTCTTGGCTATCTTCTAAAGCATATCCATATTATTGAGTACAGAGTTTACTATCTATGCTCGTCTAGCTGGTTCGCCTTTAGATTTATTTGGTTCAGTAGCGTCTTTAATATACTAATCGTCTATTGCTTTACCGGTAACACTAGGAAATATTTCAGCAAGTCTCTTATCTCTCATTTCAAAAGCAGATCTAAATACCTTAGGGTCTCTAGTAAACTGAGACTTAGCATCTATATCAGCTTTAGCCATCTCTCTAATTATAGGCTGACATAAGAAGTAAAGTCCTTGTTTTCCTTTACCATTTCTAGCAAGCAAGTTGATCATATTATATGTAAACCCATTTACATTAAGCTTAGAAATATATGGATCTTTCACAATATCTACGTGTGCATTAATAAACGCTGACAACCAAGATGAAATCTAATTGTTATCTTCGTCTAGAATCTAATCAAAACCAGTGATGCCTGTTATAATCGTAAAGCTAGACTCTTTAAATTTAACGCCATACAATGTTGTAAGAATATGGTTTGTTACATTCAATGCAAATGGACCAATACCAGTCTTACCTGTAATGTAATCGTTCTTACGAGTAACCTATTCGTGTAATGTGCCAAAGTTGTATGCTACACTCTTTGTATTATCTTGTTCTGGAATTTCGTCTGCTATACTTGTTACAAGTTCTGTATCATTATCAATAGACTTGTACAAGATGTTAAGTGATTTTTTATCCTTAAGTACTGTAAGAATGCTTTCTATAATGCTATTCTACAATCCTTCTGCACTTTCTGGGTCAAATTCATATTTACCATCTTTGTTAACATTGTAACGTGCTAAATAAAGGTGGTCTATATCGAAATCTGAACCAGTTATCTTGGTAAACTCTGTTGGAAGTATTACTGTAGATTTAACAGCAGGTACAACATCTACAAAACGTAAAGCATGTATAGATGACTGAGCCTGTGTAGGAATACGATAGCCTATAGTATTAGACGTAGCCTTTTCTCCAATTATATTGTGATATAAAAGCCATTGTCTAGCTTCGTTGTAAGACAAGTTCTTTGGAAGTATATCCTAGAAGTAATCAATAGATATTACAGCATCCATAGAGCCCTCTTCGTTTATCATCTGCAATCTTTTACCATTATAGATTTCCTATCCTTGTATACTGCCTTCTCCATTCTTTCCTTCGATAGCAAATACAGATCTCTAAATAAATGAACTACCAGGAGTCATGATGTCAATAATATCCTTATTAGCCGCAGATATAAGCATAGACTCCATCCAGCTAGCATCAGCAGTAGATGCAATAGGTGCATTCATTGAGCCTGTCTATGGATTATATGTAAGAGCGTCTATAAGATTCTTATTAGCATTTCTTGTGCCAAGTTGCTCTATAAGATACTCGCTAAGCTTCTTTTGGTCTATAATGCCATTAGAATAGAATCTGTCTTTAAACTTATCTACACCAAGTTTAGAAAGTTTGTTAATAGAACCCATAAGCTTATCTCTAAGCTGTTCGCCAGTCATGTCGCCATACATTCTATCAAGTCGCAAACTAGATAAACAAACCTTAATCATCTGTGTACCAGCTGCTACAACATCACCTTCCTCTGGGTCTGTATTAAGCTGTCTACGAAGCGCAGAGAGTCTCTGTGTATAAACATTCAGCGGCTTGCTAATAGTCTCACCATCGAACTCAGAATGCCCTTGCAGACCAACTTTTACAGCAGATGTCATAAGAAAATTATCAACCTTATTTTCCTTCATCTTGTCATACACATTCTTAAGTTTACCTGTAGCTATACAATCAAATATAGGGAACAACGCAAACTTGTTATAGTATGGTACAGATAAGTTAGAAACTTTCTTGCCGTTTGTTGTGTGGTCTCTAAATCCGTATGCTGTATACTTAGTAGTAACAAGATTTACTTTTTCGTATATAAGCTCATATGCATCTTTCTGATCCATCCAAGAGTATTTATTAGAGCTTTCGAGAATGTTAATAGCCTTAGCTACATCGTTTGTCAACGCTCCTCTGGCTCTAAGCATTCTTTTACACATATCAGCGGTAATATACGAAGCACCATCAGCTACATTTATGCCGCCTGTATAGGCTTTATAGAAGTTATTAGCTCTTGTTTCTATTTTCTTAACAGCATCTTCACCAAAGTCGTCTACAAGTCTAGCTCTTACTGCGCCGATATCCAAATCGTCAACACCTTTAAATCCGTAACGGTTTCCATAAATTTCCCTAAGTTCACCATCGCGCATCTTCTCTTGAAGTTCGCTCATAATATCAGCATTCGAAGCTACCTCATAGTCTGATATTTCAGCACATCTATAAAGTTCTCCATCTGATCCGTCGTAATTTGGCAAAGATGTAACGTTGTCATCACCAGTAGATACAAGACCGCCAATACGTTTCTGAATATCTTCTACATTTTTAAAGAATCCTGGATTACCGATGTATAATCTCAAACTTTCCTCGGATGAAATAATAGCTCTATTCGTTGCGTCTTGCAATATAGCAGTAATAGCCATACTATGTGCTGTACGCTGCAAATTTTGCGTATTAGGCGTTATTCCTTTCTCTGTGAGATCTTTATACATCTGAGCGTACAAAGTGCGTTCTACGGCGTCTATTTGACTCTGATTAAGGTTAATGTTATTAAGCCCAAGATAACCAAGCTTTTCATCCTTTGAGACAATACCAAGACTAACAGCTTTATCTACTTCGTTCTCATATTGCTCCTAAAGAGTTAACGACATTATCTGTTCTTGCTCTTCTCTAGACTTGTCGAAGAATTGCTCATTAAGAGTTTTAAGCTATTCGTCAGGAGACATCTTGCTTATTTCATAACGCTTAATCTGTCCATCTTCATACACTCTAAGTGTTGTAAGTGATTTAAACTGAATACCACCAGGCTATTTTCCTTTCTTACCGATGTGATAATTCATTATCTTATCTTCATCATTAAGTACAGGTAAGCCTTTAGGATTATCTACAGGTAAGCCAAGCTGTTCTCTACAATCAAGTATAGCTTCACGCTCTGTATAAGCATAGTCGATAAACTAGTTTAATACAGATTGATTAGGCTGTAAGTAATAGTGCGTGCTATCTAAGAATACCATCTTCGGAGCACCGGATACAGTATAAGCGCCATTGTCTGACTATCCAAACTCCATTCCTGGGATATTTATACCACCAAGAACCATATATGTACCTTTGTCGGCAAGTGTTGGGAATATACAGTATCCGTTCTAAAGCATTGCGAACTTATTAATATAATCTTCAGCTTCAGCAAGATTACTATATTTAGAACCATTATCACCGCGGTTATCAGACTTAAAGCCAATAGGAGTATAAATACTAATATTGAAATCTTCTCCGTTCTACAACTGTTTAGCAACAATAGAACCCATATTTACACCATTATTATTCATAATGTTATAGCTAGACTGTAAAATAGTCCTTACTACCATATTATTCTTATCATGGCTATTAAGATTCTCTGTAGTATTGCTAATACTATTGTTCTGTGACTCGTTATACAGCTTAGTGCCATCCATACCATTAGACATCTTGTCTGTAGTAATCTTCATATAGGCTCCAGCCCAGTTACCTAATTCGCTAACAAAACCAGTCTTAAATACCTCGTCTATAGCCTTCTATGTTGTATAACCATTAGTTTGTACAACCTTGCCAACAGCATCAATAAAGCTACTAATATTAGATACGCCTGTAGAAACAATCCACTTCTTAAGAGCCTCCCTACCAACGCCGTTATACTTTGTTGATAACATATGATCAAGCATCTCTTTGGTAAAGTTTATACCAAGCATATTAAATTCTTTACATATATCATCCTTAAGTACTTCGATATCGCTATTAGATGCTGCGCTTCTAATTCTTCCGTTTATCTTAAATTCGCTAGCAGAATCATTTAGTATCTACGACTGTAAATCAGAGAAGAACTGAGATATAAATCTAAATGCATTTCTTGCTACAGTTGTAGGCATGTCTACCTAAGTATTCTTTGTGTTATACTTTGTAGAAAGAAGCAGCTATCCATTCTGCCCAACTGATCTCTACAATAAGCCAGATTGGCCAGAAGATAAGAATGAGTTCCAAAGCTTAGGGTACATTCTTGCGTCTCTATCGAAGTTTGCATCAGATATTTTAACTTCTACACCTCCATTCTTATTGCGGATAGACCTACCAATAATAAAGTTATGCTCGTGACCCTTGATAGCTGTAAAGATTTGTATCATAAACGCTTCTTTATCGAAGTCTATCTTTTCAAGCTAATTATCGTCGTTGAATGTATAGATAGAATTGTATAGATCATTATACTTCTAATAGATTGCCATATACATAGGGTTCTACGTAGATAGCTCTTGCAGCCTATTTAATAAGTCCAAAGGCGTTTTAACATCATGTAACTTGCTAACGATTACATTAAATACCTACTTAATAGGCATAAATGTAGGAATACCATATATGTTCTTAGATGTATCAAGTGTAAGTTTACCATTATCATTAAACTTGTAGTAAGGTATTGTAGCAAAAAACATTTTCACTGGTTTACTTACAGAATCAAGTTTATTGAACTCAAATGCGGACTTATCGTATCTTTCGATAGACTTTCCATAATCATTCTCTTCCTGGTCGCTTGTCTCAGAATCGTCGTCATGCTGATATTTGCCGTCATAAGCATCCATTATTTCGGTAAGATATTTCTGTACCTCTTTTGATATAGCTGAGAAGTTAGGGAACACAACATCACCCTTATCATTTAATTCTGCGTAAAACACTTCTCTAAATGCTTGCTATGTAGGAGTAACCGAATCCATAGACATGTACTATCCATTCAGAATAGGCTTAACGGAACCAGGCTCACCAATAAGGTTGTTTATAATCCTCATTGGTATATATTTAATAGGAAGCTCAGAAGAGTTGTGTACAGCATCATATATATCAGTAGCATCTTTGGCAGACTTTACTATAATATATCCAAGGGCTCTAGCCATATGTTCTTTCTAAGCAGCAGAGCCTATATGATCGAATTTGCGACCATTTATTTCATAATGCAAGTCTTCACCGAATAACTTTTTAAATCTATTCTGCTGTTCTTTACTTACCTGTTTATCTGCATATTTTCCAGACTTAATATCATTGAATAGAGTAAGAATCGTTTTAGCGTTGTTTCTATAGTGCCATAAGATACTTAATCTGTTAGCTACCTTCTTTATATTTCTCTTAATCCAGCCTTGTTTCTTTATGGCATTAGTGTCTTTTGTGCCGAGCATATAATCAACGAACAAATCAGCCAATCCCTCAGCTACATCTCTTTCTGTAGCAGCTTCTGGATGAGCTTTTCTGTATGCTGAATACATCTGTTCTCTAATAGATGGCTCCACAAGTAGCTCTAATGCTCTATGGAATCCTTCATGGAATCCAATAGTGTAAGGAACAGAATTAGACATTTGGATAACAGCGTCTGTACATTTAGCAAGTACTGCACTATTCTTTTTGTAGGCAACGTCAGATAATCTCTCGTTTTCAACCCATTGCGGAGTAATGCCAGTGGTTTTTCTAACCCACTCATCAACGGCGTTAGCAAACGAAGGTTTTTCTTTCTGTCCATCAAACTCACTTAAATCTTGTTCATAGAACAAAGACATAAATGTATCTTCAGCCTACTTTTGTTGCTATTGAATATCTTGTTTGGCAACTGTTTTAGATACTTGCTGAGCACTTTCGTCCGGATTATCTTGCACAAGCTCCACGTTATCTACATATACTGTAGGTGGCTCTAACTTAGCTGCATACGACATCAAATAACCGTTACGCAACATATATCCAAGACCAGTTGTACCCTTACCGTCGTGAGTAAAGTCTTCTCTTGTAAACGTGAGACCATTTGGGAGTTCCACTTTATCAATATTAAGGTCTGATGCATATTGTGCGTTAAGCTTAGCTAATACACTATTATGTGATGACTATATATACTGCTGCATATTCTACTGAACAAATGAAGCGTCTTTTGTCATATACATATTACACAACGCATTATAGATATTAGCATAGTCTACACTAGGGTTCTATGTAGGGTAAATAACATTGCCTATAATAACTCTCTTATTAGCCGGATCTAATGTAACAAGACCTTCTATTGAGTTGTATTTCTCATTTAATACTTTATTGTCAGCCTTAATATAAAGAACCTACTTAAGCAAGTCATCTATAGAGTATCCTTGATATTCATTTAAACCTTGATAACATTTATACCATATAAGGTCTGCAATCTTATTGGCCTAACCACCTTGACCAGACGTAAACTTAGGCTATATTAACGGCGTACCAATACATCTGTTATCTACAGTCTTCTCCGTCTAACCAGTATCGTAGAAGTATACTATATTACCAGATTGTGTTATAGCTGTACGTTTTACGTATTCGAGATCAAATCCACTGATTAAAGCTGATAATTCTGGACCACCATACACCATCTTCATTACGTCACCTGTGTTTACGTTTTGTGTAGCCTTAAGGAAACCTATTCTGTTACCAGCGTCACATGTAATATTGTATAAATCGTGCTAATTAAGCGTTCCTGCGAACAAGAATTTACTTACAGGCTATAATTCGCCACCATTCTTAATCGAGCCCTTAGAACGGCTTAATTTCATGCTTATGTGGTACCCTGAATGCGTTTTCATAAAGTCAAGCATGTATTTAACTTTCTGTACAAATACGGCGTCCGCAGCCTTCTTTCTAGCAAAGTATATTGGATCTACGCCTCTAGGACCAGCGTCATTACCCTGGTCGAATGTCATAAAGATTGTTCTGCCTTTAGAATCTGTAAGCTTAAGTTGAACTTCATTGTCTCTCCATACAAGCTCAGCATTACCAGATTTTCCAGAAGCGTCTGGGTAAATCAAATGCGGATCAAGCGCTATAGAGAAGTAATGTGGGTCAAGTTTAGCTCTAAATGCAGGGAAATGTTTAGTAGTGTCACTATACAGCTCTCTCCATTGGTCGTCAATCATATTAATACTCTACGCGCTGTTTGTATCAAGTATATCGTCAATATTTGGATCTACAGGGAATCTCTGGTTATATTCTCTAATGAAGTCTTCTGCATCATAAATAGTATCAGTAAGCGCATTATCAAGAGCCGTATTAGTCTTCTGTACGTTCTTTGCATTATCAGCAAGGAATTTAAGCTAATTATTTATAACCGTACTCCAGAATCTCTGTAAGCTCTTATTACCAACAAGGCTATTCATAAATTCGCCATCAAATGTAGCAAGAAATGATTTAATCTTGTTGAAATAAGTAAAGCTAGGATTACCAATATTAGATGCGAATTGAGTCTGCCACATTTGCAAAGCCTTGTTTGCAGCGTCTCCGTACATCATTCTATTGCCTACTAGCTTGTTAATAGCAGCTGCTATAAGTTTTTGCTCTGGAAGAGTGTCGTCAACCTTAAACTGATCACTACCGTAGAATTGGTCGAGTGCCGTCTAGGCGTCATATATAGAATAGATAAGTTCGTTAACTTGGGCTCGTTCGTCAGCTGTTGTAATATTAAGGTTTGTAATAGAGCTTAACAGCGTATCAAGCTTTTTACAAATCTCGTGTACAGTATCTAAGCCTGCCTAATATTGCTCATCTACAATAACGTGATCAAATGCATCTTCTGGGTAGAATTCAGGTACAGTGTTCTCGTGCTATTTAGGCTACAGGAGCTAATTTAAGCGCATCTGAGCGTCTTCTTTTAAGCTCTGGATAGATTCTATAGCTGAGTAAAGATCTCTTATCTGAAGCAATAATTCGTCCTTATTTGATCCTTCTTTAAATATATTATAAGATGGTACAGTTTTACGTTCGCCACCAGCTTCAGTAATACTATCGTATACACTTTGCAAATCTGATATAAGATCATTTACTTTATCCTGTAAAGGCCTAACGATTTCATTAGATATGTCTTCATTAGATTTATTGTAATAAGGCGTTACCGGTTTATTAAAATCAAGCATTTCTACTTTAAATACAGGTTCTGCTACAATTCCACGTACTGTTCTATCATAGTAGAATGGCATTACGTATGTACCTTCAACATTAGAACCGAATGTATCATAAAGTACCTGATTTAATCTTTGAAGCTATCTCTATTCCTACTGGATCATTGTTTCTTTAGCACGACCATTGGACTTCTAATTACCAAGCATTCTGGTTTTTAGATCTGGTTTAAACGAAGATCTAACATCTATAACAAGGAGCTATCCATCATTATCAACAAGTACAATATCCGCCTATGATTGTATAGCTCTACCTTTGTCATCATATCCATAAATAGGAATATCTGTGTCAAGCACTCTATACTAACCACCGTTTAGCATTCTGTCTCTAACAGATTTGATGTACTGCTTAGCGTCTTCTAGTCCATTCGGATTATCTAACAGTGTGTCGGCAAAACTATCGTCGTTTCCTAACATTATAGCCTGTGCGAGCTCTCTAATAGTTTCTCCATCCCTTATAGACTAAGAATTAAAATAAGTTGTATCTATTGATGCTAAATAATGTGCAAACCCCTATAATAGCTCTTCTTTGTTTTGCTGAGAAAATATTGTATCAATTATATCAGAATAATCTTTATTTCCAAATCTATCTGCGTTATCTGCAAGGTATCCAAGTATCTACTATTTATCAGAGATGTTTACATTTTCCTCAATCTCTGGATAATGAGACTGATATTCAAGCCTGTCTATCTCGTCTATATTTTCAAATACATGTAGAGTGTTATTATCGTCGTATGCTATCGTTGTATGAAAACAATGTATAATAGCTCTATTCTGCTGCCGTTTTAAAGCCTTTCTGTATCCATCGAACGATGTATCCTGGGAAGCGTGTGTGGCAACTTGAGCTCCATAAGATTGCACGTCCATAGGAGTATTCATATTCTCCTTTTCTTTACGTGTTGATGTAAGGTAATGACGAATATACATTGCCTTTGCTAAAGCTAATACTGAAGGCCCACCGTCCTAACCAGTCTCTTCTTGAAGAATAGTTTTTATATCATTATATAGCTATTCAAACTTATAGAAACCAACCTTAGCGTTCTCCATAAGACCATCGAATGACTACATTGCAAGTTCATCAAATCCAAGTAAGAATGATACTCTAGCCTTACCTCTTCTAGCTTTGCGCTTCTTTCTATAATGCTCTCTAGCTTTATCTCTACGACGTTTGTATTCTTCTGCATGCTTCTAAAGCTCTTCTGTAGTAGCTGTATGATTCTGCTATGTTTCTGTAGGATCTACAGCTTGCTTAACCTATTCGTTAATATCCTTTACATCTTCTTCTGCTGTTTTAAGCATATCATTCTAGTAGTCCTCTGTAAGCTTTGTTACTGCATCACCAGAATATATATCAGACAACATCCAGTCTATATTTTCGTTCTGCTTATTTGCGTCTATGATCTTTGTGATACGCTCATTAAGCTTGCTCTTTAATCCATCTTTAGCCGTAGCTCTAGTATGCTCTTCTGGCTTATATTTGTCACCGAGCTTCTACTTTAACTCAGCCTGCTTTCTCTGATACCTAAGCTCATCTGGATTATACTCAAGGTTACCATTATCATCACGTGTAACTCCTTCTGTATGAATTGATAACGTAGAATTAAGTAAGGATTCATTAGCTGTGTACATAGCTCTAGCCTATTCAAGCTCCTGGATCTCATTATCATTAAAACCAACAGATTCGCTAAAGTTATTTAAGAATTGTAAAGTCTATTCATCGGTAGACTTCTCGTCGAAATTCTTGTAAGCTTTAGCCAAACTTTGCTTTGCGCGAGTAATTTGTTTATCTATATTAGCAGACAGTAATTTAGCATCAGGTCTAACGGTCTTCAATCCAAGCTTATCGTGAGCAAACTTAAATATGTCATCAATAGAATTCATCTTTGCTTTAAGTGTAAGCAATGCTTTCATTCTATTGTGAGCTTCAGAATTTCTCTGGAAGTTATTTATATGCCTATCGTGCTCTTCTTTCTATGAGTGCTCAACAAACTTTTCGCCATATTCGTTTGCTTCGTCTTTGATAGATTCTTTGTATTCTGCTACAGATTTTTCTACTTCCTCTTGAGGCAAAGCTGCTGTATCAAGAGACTTCTTGTATTCCTCTACCTTTCTGTTAACATAAGACTCGATAGCCTTAGTCTTTGCTGTAGCTGCATTTATAGCAGTCAGCATAGGGTCTCTTGACTACTCCTATCTATTTACAGCCTGTTCTACCTGATTTTGATAACCTTGCTGTCCGTAAATCTACTGAAGTCTAACCTCAGCTTCCTACTAAGCTTTTCTGTTAGCAGTTAACTATTGCTCGATGTTAGCTCTATCAGCTATAGCTACATTGTATTGTTCTGTACCTTTACTAATACCTTTAAGACGATACTGCTATTCAATTTGTTTGTTGTTTACAAGAGAAGAAATACGCTCCACATTAGACTGTAAATCATTCCAATACTATTCACCAAAACGTGGTCTCTCTCGCTTCAAATCAGCCTCTCTGAGCTACTGTATTTCTGTAGTCAGCTAATTATACCTTCCCTTAGAGATCTAGTCTGAGATGACGGCATTACTAGCTCTATTCATCTTTCCTTGTTCTCTATCAAGAAGTGCGCTATGCATTATAGCATCTTTTACTTGTACAGTATTTTTAATATCATTAACAGCATGATAGATATTCATTGCTACCATAGGATGCATACCACCCATAGCGAAACCGCCTCGCCAGTTTGACAGCATCTCCATATCGTTGTAAAGTTCAGATTCTCCAAGACCAAACATACCTTTGTAGAAGTCAGATACTTCTTTACTATGAGCCATATCCTGGAATGCAAGACTGAGTAAATCAGCTGATCCGTATCCATATGTCTTAGCGAACTCTTCGGCGGCATTAGCATTCAACTGCTGTACAATTTCTTCATTACCCTCAGATGCCCTGTCTATTAATCCTCTTCTAACTGTGTTTATTCCATATTTCTTAAGCATCTTGAGTGTAGCTATTGTGCTAGGATTATTTACAGCTGCCCTTAATAATTTCCTTTTAAGAGTCTTTGCTCCAACCATTGTAGCTAGAGCCTCAGCCTTCTTGGATATAGCCTCTCCAGCCATTATTCCAGCATCTTTTAGAGCTTGCGGCATGACTTCTTTTGCAAGTCCTTTTACTCCTCTAGCGACTTCTCCTGCGGCAGCACCAACTCCAGCGCCAACATAGTGTCCAAGAACTCCGCCTCCAAGAACATCCATTGTTGTTGAGCCAATCTTTGCACCAGTTTTGCCAGCTGTACTTGTAAGAGAGTTAATATATTGTCCAGCCTGCGCAAATTTACTTTCAACAGCTCCGTTTAATCCCGCGAGAGCATAGTTTGTTCCTATTACTAGTCTACCAGCTTTGCTTGTAGCAAGCTTAGCGCCAAGTTTTGTTGTAGGAAGTTTATAGATAGCTTGTCTATAAAGGTTTGATAAACTATTTCCTGGCTATACATATGATATAACGTTTTGAACAACTTCTGTACCCATCGTTCTAGCGTTATCTACCATAAATTGCTATTCAAGACCTTTTGTTGTACCGAGTTTAGCTTTAGATAAACGTGGATCATTGCTCTTTGTGACGCCCATTAGGTAATCACTAAGAACTTTTTCCTTACCTTGCTGTGTATTAAGATTATATCTATCCTCGGCATCTTTCTTAGACATACCATTCTACATTGCAAATTTTACAGACTGCTTTTGTAAATCTTTATATGATGCAGAAATACCTTGTGCTTTACCGAAAGCTTCCTATGCTTCATATTTGTTAAGATTCTACTGATAGTTCTATGTCCAACGTTGAGCAATTTCGGCGTAGTTCTCATCTTCTGCACCCTGCAAGTCAAATGGGAGCGCTGCTGCGTTAGCTGCATTATATAATGCAAAACCAGCTCCTGCATGTCCGGCTGCACCTAAAGCAAAAGAACCAACGGTACCAACAGTTTTGATAAGATTGCCGATGTTGCCAGTATCTGAAGACCAAGAAGAACCCATTTGTTGAGGCAAATTCCACAACCAATAATCAGGTGTTAATAGATCATCATTAGCATGTATATTTGCAAGATTCTCAGCATGTTTACTAACGTTCCAGAACTTCTTCCACTTAGATGCTCTACGCATTTGATCATCAAGGGTTTCTTTGTAATCATTAAGATCTTGCTAACGCTTAGCTTTAAATTGATTAGCTTCAATCTCCTTTTGATCCAAGCTCATTCCCTAATGAGCCTTTTCAAATCTATTTGACAGCTATTTGTTGTAATTATCAAGCCAATCTCTAGCCATCTACTCTTTAGATCTACCTGTGCCGTCAAACATATCATTTGTGGCAGCAAACGCCTTAGTCACAGCAGCCTAAAACCCTTCCCACATAGATGTGTGATCTTTCATCCATGTAGCCTTGTATGCATCAGCGAGCTCATTTAAATCTTTATCTTGTAGCTAATCATATGTTGATAAGATTTCTTTACCAAGCAAATATGTATCCTTCCATGCGTCTCCTTTAACCTAAGCTCTAGGATTAGCTTTAAGGTAATTCCATTGGTCTTCTTTTGATTTAAGATCTCTCTTAAGTCGCTCCCTTTTTGACCATGCATCAGCTTTTGCCTAGTCTGTCTAAGCTAAAGCGATTTTACCTTTTGTGCTTTCAATTCCAAGATCGCTAGACTGATTTGAAAACAAACCAATTCTCTAGCCAATCTTCCACAACGTGAATTGAAAACTATCTTTTCCAAGTTCGTTTATACCGCCAATATCAGAGCCAACAGAATTTTTGTAGATATCAGTCTTTTTAAAGTCTTCAAACAGCTTATCTTCCTCAAGCTATGTTTGCTTCTCTTTCTCTGCGTCAGAAAGTATACCTTCCGAGTCATCTTGGGCATCAATCTTTTGTCTGTTTGATCTTTCTTGTTGCTTGTATAAGCTGTCAATATGTTTATTCCAGTCATATTCAGCTATAGCATTTTTCTATCTCTGAATAGATCTTTGACTAGGCTTATACCAATCTCCATGCGGCATTATATCAGACTCTAATCTAGAACCAGATTGTCTTGATATATAACTTGGTACATTAGCCTAAGTCCTTTTATTAGGAACGGATTGGCGCTGATTTGGCAGTGTTATACCAAATCTTTTAGCCTATCCTCTAAAATAGTCCTCTGCTGGGGACTTAAGTAAATTGTAATTTGCCATAATTTAATTATTAGTCATTTGGTGATTGCTAGTTCTCAGTATTTGACGGAGAACCCTTATGTGTTTCATTAACAGGGAGCCAGAATTCTGTAACACCACTCCACTTACGCAATGTTTCGTCTGTCTATTCGCTAGTATTATCAAGTTTGCATCTTACATAGTACTTTCCTGTCTTTGCATTATATGTAAGACCACCCATTACCGTAGCATTAACTTGTCTGCCTTTCATAGATTTCTTCCAAGGTGGAGTTGTGGTTCCATTAGACTTAAATCCGCCTCGTTTTACAGGATGAGCGTCACCAATTTTAAATGTTACTACCGTCTAATACTCACCATTATTCTTAACTCGTCTTACCTATACTCCTGGGTCAGAAAAAGCAACGCCCTCTTTCTAATAGTCGTCTGTAGTACCAAGCCCAGCAGACTAACCAGGTTTATTATACGCTACGTCAAATATTGTCCAAAGATTCTTTGACTTACCACCTTTGCCAGATCTAGATGAACTTGATGAATTCTATATATCAGGATTGTTTGCACGCCTTACGTCATCTGCGTATTTATAGTCTATAATTGCTTTTTGACTAGCGAGGTCTCTAGCTGATTTCTTTGCATCAAGTTTATCTGCAAGTACATTCTAATAATCAAGCAAAGAATATTTGTTAGGATCCCATGCTATATTCTTCTTTCCTTCCCAAAGTTGTGCTACGGTACCCTGTAATTGCTATTTGACCTAATCGTCGGTAGGATTAGTTACACCAGCCTACTGTAACTGCTATTTAGCTTTATCATAATAATATTCGCCTGCAGCTGTAGACATAACAGATGGTATTGCTTTACCAGCCGTATCCATAATCATCTAATCTGTAATACCGGTGTAATCATTCTTTGGGTCATACTTATAACCCATAGCCTCAACTTGTTTCTATGTAAGATTACTAGGCTTAAGTACACTGTATGGAATTTTCGTAAGATCTTCTAACGTATCCATCTTCGTTGGAGCTAATGTATTCCAACTTTGAGTATATGGGTCAAACTTATCATAATCTAACCCATACTTCTACATTTGCCAACCAAGCTAATCCTGTGTAAGTTTCCCTTCAGCAACCATAGAAGCGGCTGCTTTCTAAAATGTCTTCATATTATCGGCGTCAGATTTCCATTTAGAGATCTTATCATAAGGGGTCTCTCTAATAATCTTAGCTATATAAGCTCTACCTTCTGCAGATCTAAGTGGATCTATACCATTCTAATATAAGTAATTAAGACCAGCGTTAACCCTACCCCTTGTCTAATCATAGTAAGCTTTATTCAAACTAGCACTAGGACTATATAGGTCTCCGAATTCCTTAACGAAATCTTTCTATTCTTGTACAGCCTAATTATATTGTTCTCTTGCAGAACTGATGTACTATGACATCATATTACTGTCCAGTAGGTCGATTATAGGCACCGCTACTGGTTCGTCATACATTCCTATCATACTTTTACTATTTAATAGATGGAACTTTAAAGTTGTTGTTGTATAACAAAAGTCCCCTAATCATCTAATTCTGATTAATAGGGAATCCATATCCCTTAATTGTATTTTTATTAGATGGTACAGACGTTCTGGTATACCCAATCGGTTCGCCATTATCTACAAAAATATCCCCATTAAGATATTTATTATAATTAGATCTTAGCTTATCCATAGGCATACCCATTCTTTTCTGATACTCTTGCATGTACTTACTAGTATCTGGCAGCGTAGGTATTAACTATGGTACCAAGTTAGATAAATAATAATTCGGTCGTGGAGAACTCGTTGTATCAAAATATCTATACTAAGACGATTTTGGAATACCATTTTTACCTGTAATAATTTTATTCCATTTTTTCTATGCATCAAAATACTTATCCCAATCTATAGTATCTAAGTAATTTGTGTGCTAATATGGTAAATTTGGCAACGGTAAATTACCAATGTCAGAAATAGCTTTCTACTACCAATCTACCTATGGCTAAATACTACGTTGATACATATTCATTTCGTATGGCTATCCAGTTGGTCTTGTATACGAATTGTTTACAGCACTTCCAGTGGAACTATTTGTACTACCAGTATTATCTGTTGTATTACCACCTATGCCGTATATTGTTTTTAATGCCTCTTTCTTGTTATCTACATCCTATTGATATATATCAAGTATATCTCCATACTGCTTGTTTTTAATGCGCTGTGATAACCATTTTTGACCAATAAGACCGAGATTAGATAAGTGCGTTTCAATGCCCTTTGTCTTAGCGCCATGTGCTCTATTGTAGGCCTCCCATCCATATTGGTTAGACTGCTGTAATCTCTATGCGTCACTATCACCAAGTCTAGCAGCCATCTCAGCATAAGCGTTTCTGTATGCAGCATTCTTTTCCTGCACATTCATGAGCGCATCAGCAACATTTCTCTAATTACCTAAAGCCAAAGCTACTCTATTAGCCTATCTTTGACCACCTGTATAGCCTCCAGAATTAGCGAGCTAATAAGCAGCCTATCTATCTTGTGCGTATAATTTTTCAAGAATTGGATTAGCTGACACTCTATTACCAGCCATAGTTTGTAATGCTATTGGCGCATATTTATTTGCAGCATAAATGCTTGGCATTACAGGTCTTTCGTTACGCCAATGATTAAGCATCTATGTTTCGAGCAGAGCAGGAAACGCATATCCGGCATCAAGCATGAGGTTCGACACCTTTCCTTTACCTGATTTTGACCAACTAGAAATTGTCTATTTGGTTTTGTCCCATAAGCTTTTGCCGTTATCAAATCTGTCTTTTCCACAATTATGTTTAATCTAGGCAGCATAATCTTCGATCTAATGCTATCTCTCTTGTCTATCTGTAATATTCTTCATAGCCTATAAAATAGGAGCTTTAGCGCGATCTAGCTGGTTCTTCTAAAGTTCCATAGTCTATTTTGATAAAGAGCTAAGTTCGGATTTCTTTCCGGCTCTTTTCTCAATGTTGTTATACATCTAAAGCTTTGCTGTTAATGGGGCTACTTGATCAGAAAACTTCATACCATTGCTCCAGTCTATATCATTACCAGCTATAACATTATTATCGTTTACACTAACAGAGCTAGGCTAATTATCAACTCCAACCTTTCCTTTGGTTACAAGAGTTCCTGTACCATTAGTATAATCTATAATGGACTCCCCTTTGCCAACTAAACTATTTATAGGACCACTCTAATATCCATTAGGTGTCCATACTTTATTTCCTTTTAACATATCTTGGTTTTATTAAATCTTTTCCTCGGTTGGCGTATAATACATCATCATACGTGTTACCATTATCTAAATAATATTGCTATGTAAGACCTTCTGTTGCAGCTGATGATTGATTAACCTAATTGATAAGATTAACCTACTGTTGCGCATTAAATATCTTTCTACGCTGTCTTTCTCTAGCTTTTTTACTTCCAAACAAGCCTCCGAATAATCCTGTGATAGCTCCAACTGCTCCACCTATAAGTGTACCGACGCCAGGTATAGCAGATCCGATAGCAGCTCCTGCAGCAGCTCCAGATCCAACCATTCCCAATGTTGCGTTTCTATTAGACTTAGATATATCGCTCATTGCTTTTTGCCTATTAATATCATTCTGTGCTTGATAGTTTACACCGAATGCCTAGTCTGTTCTTTGTCCAGAATAAGCCATAAGTTCATCTGTCCCCTTTACTGCGTCCTACATGGAATTATATCCTTGTATCATTCCTATTGTTCCATTAACGGCTCCTGTTACAGCACCAGCGCTTATTCCACCTCCTCCGGCTGTCTAAATTCCGCCTTTTGGATTCCAACTTGAAGCCGGTTTTTGGCCAATATTAAATGATGCGCTAGAACTTCCTGCTCCGGCTATAGCTGATCCAATAGGAGTATTGCCACCAATCATGCTTGTAAGATCACTAGCTTGATGCTATTGTCCAAAGCCAACTTTCGAATCTATGCCATTATTGAATTTTGGCATATTATTTATCTTCTTTCTCTATTTTAGCTCCATGACTATCTATATTTTGTTATTATGTATTGTATTGCCATAGCTGGATTTGGTTTGATATCTTCTATACTGCAAATCATGACCTTGCCTCTAGCTCTATTGCCAAATAATCCATCAGCCCTAGGTATGGCAAATCTATGATTATTCTCTCTAAGTGTTATCTGTTCTTCTAGATTGGATTCTATATTCTAAGATTCTGTCTACCATACGTATTTATGATTCTTTGAAAAATAATCATCCTAATCAGATATCATTGCCTATAGCTATAGGTTTTCGTATGTAACAATCTCTTGATTGTCAAACACCTTTGTAACAAGCGGCTATTGTGCAACAACGTATTTAACGTAACTTGAAAGCAGCTGCTGAGTTGTTGATTTAGGTGATCCGTCAAGGTAGTCATACTAATATATACATATAGTATCGTTTTTCTTTATAAGATATTCTCCATTAAAGAACTATATAGCTCCATCGAATGGTATTGTTAATGTTGATGTGAATTTGCCAAGCATTTCGTTGTACACGATTTGCATATCATCGTTCAAAACATTGAATACAACTTCATTATATCTATTATTGTAGAACATCTTAAAGTTGTCGTTCTTTTTGTATTTGTTCAGTATATTCTATACTTTACCTTGTTTTGAAAGCTATGTTACACTCTACCCATCAAATAAGCAGATTACATTATTATGACTATCAAACCAATACAAACCACCGGTAGTACATGCTGCACAGAATTGCTGTTTATGCATTCCATAGGTATTGCTATAGTAGTCATATCTATCAAGCACTCCTCCTGTTCCAAGCACTATGTTTTGTCCAGAATTATCTGTAGCAACACTACGATCATTAACACTAAGTACACCAAATGATTGTTCCTGGAAAAATGTAAGAACATTCTTAAATGTACATATATCAGTTATAGGGCCATACTCCTAATCAACATCTATAAAGTTTGAGCTTCTAAATTTGCACCAACTATCTATGATTTCATCATTCTGTTTCAAATCAGAATAATATACTCTTGTATCTATTGTCTTATTATAATCTTGCGGATTAAGATCGTCGTACACAGCAAGCGGAATACTTGTGTTCTGTACACTATAGACAGAGTTATAAACGTATTCAGGCTCTTTCTGTACGTAGGCTTCTGTTATTTCGCATGGTTCAGCCTGTATAAAGGATGCGTAATTATCTCTTGCATTAGAGCTAAATGTCCATCCATGTTGGAATTTACACCATATGTTTGACTCTGTTGGTATAGAATATGTTATCATATGAGTATTGGGAAAATCCAAACTCTTTGATCCCTTATATGCTCCATACACTTTATGCATAGAAGTATACTCGAATGTTTCTACATGACAATCTCCATCAAATACCGTATTCCAATCATTTGTGGATTCGAAGTAGTTGCCATCTCCGTAATATACATTTGTAAGTCTATTTGTGAATGAGCATCCACCATAAGGTGTTATTTGCTGTCTAAGGTTAGTTAAATAAGTTCCAAGTAGAGTTGGTCTAATTATCTTGAGTATTTCTCCAATTTCACTATGTTCTGTCTAATATGCCTCCTATTCAAAACTATCATAATAGTTTCCATTCTTAGGATAATAATAAGAAACTGCACCAGCTGTACCTTTTTCTTTATACTAGCAACTTAACAACAAACATTTTCCGCCAGTTCCAAAACATGCGTTTTTGTTGCCATGTGTACCAGTTCCATCATTTTTGAATCCGCCATTATAATTACCAAACGATGCAAATATATTACCATTAGTATCGTTACAAATGCCGCCGGTAATCATATTTGTAAATAGAGCTCCGCCAGCAGAAACTGCGTAATTAGGGTAAGCTTTTGATGAAGTTTGCTCATCACCTTCTTTGTTAAAATTTCTTTTGAATGCCTAATCCCATTTTATCTGGTCAACTAACTAAAAGTCTTGTATATACTATGTTCTCTAAAACGCATTACCCCACCAATCACCTGGATCAAAAACACCAGTACTAAATTCGTATGGCTAAGTGCTCTATTCATACAATTTTATATACGCAAAAGCTTTCTGTATTATAAATTTACCAGCTTTTTCCTACCTTTTGTCTGCCGACTCATTATCCTTGTTGTATAGTCTATCAAAATTTAAAATACAGTCTTTAATTAAAGAGTACGAATAAGGTCTCACATTTCCTAATCCGCCAATTGTTCCGGAATCTAAAATATTATCTATAATTTCGTTGCCAGTATTACCACCTCGTGCTTTGTGTGATTGTGGATTCACTTTATAGAAGTAGCTAGGATTATATGGTGTATCTAAATAGCATATTGTACTGTCTTTGCTAAAATGGCTATCCACAGTTAAATCATTAACATAAAATGTTCCTCTTGAATCATCACTATCATTTGGACCAGGAAATAGCTCTACGGCACAGTTTGATATACATGGTATTATAAATTTGAAGCTTGTCCTATCATTAAAGCCTCTTAAGCTTCCATAATCTGTATTTGTTTCACCATCCCTATGTGAATCATATTGGTTGTCTTTAAATTTATAATCTCCTCTAGCTCCAAACAAAAAAGACTGTTTTTGCAAATAATACTTTTTGTCTTTTGTGAATTGTTTAAATGATTCTGGTTGATAACAAATTTCCTTTGAAACAAATTGCAATAATTTGTCATTATCTATGTTCGTCATGCATTGGGATTCGATCTTATCTCCATTGCCAACAAGCTAATTATGTACCCAATATCCTTCTATAAACTTATTCGTTGTTAAGAATCCTGTTGGACAAAACATATGATACTTTGTTATCTCATACTTATCATTATCCCCCTCATATGATCTACTATACGCATTAGACACAGGAGAACTAAGTACGCCCTATGATATTGTAGCAATATCAGATTCATGTCTAGCGCATCTAACTATCTGATAGCCAGTACAGCCTTCTGGTAGACTTTTTATCATAAACTGTATTCCAAGATTTCTGATAACTAGTTCATAACGTTTACCATTAACGATAGTATTGGACGACATCAACTAGAAACCTTCTTCAGTGACATTTGGAGTTCTTATATCAGCAATCCACTTAACTGGAGACGCTTGGCAATATTTATCATACAAAACAATTCCATAACGATAAATTTCGTTTCGTCTAAGCGACTTTATTAACCATGTATTGCTATTTATTCCTGGATCAAATTCTACTTTCTCTATTTTAGATGGCTTAAAATCTTTATCGATGTAGAAAATATTGTTCTGCTATATGTTTTCTTTTTGAGAATAATTGTATAATGTTCCTATCTTTCTTGTATTGTTTTCTTTTACACAAGAATCTTCCACCTAAGAAGAAATAACGAATCTCCATTCTATATTTTTACCAGATCCTCCGACCCATCTATATTTTGAATCGAATACAAAATTAGCAGAATACAGTGAAGCTTCTTTATTTATGTTATTATAAGTGTCATCATAGCAATCATGATCAAATGGAGGAACGGCAACAGAGTCACTTTCTATGCCATATTCGTGAGCATCTATTTCAAATACGTTATCACCATTAACATCTTTTACGATACTTTTATTTTCGTAATTAAACCTAAATGCTCTCGCATCCCATTTATCGAAATCCTTAATAGTAGTCTGTATTGTCTTTGTGTTTGCAGCAAACAGGAAGCCATCTTTAGATGCTAACGAATTAGGTATTATCCTAACACCTTGTAATGAATTCAGTTCTTCAACGCTGATATTCTCTATTGGATCATTACCAACATCATTTATAATCAGCTCTGTAGAATCTTGTTCATTAAAGTTTACTTTAGCATCGTATATTACAGATACTATTGGCATCTATCCGTTTTGTGTATACTGTACCCTAAGTACTTTGATGTAATCAAGGTGCCAATAATTTCTAGGAATTTGTATAGATATCTTTACTCCGCAATTTGATTGTGCGCCCTATTTACCACCGCACTTTACGTATTTGTTATCGAAATCATAATTGCCAATTGGTATTTGCTAACATTGTATAGATGCTCCTGTATGTATTCCGTATCTATTGTATAACTGATAACAATAACTTACAACACCAAACTCTATCTTTCCTGGCACATACTCTTCAAATACTGGTGGTTTACAAACCGCTTCTGGATAAGACAAGCATTTGTTAAGATCATCGTATATTAAAGGATCACCTCTATTTATATTAAAAACCATTATCGGATGCTTAGAGTCAGCCAAGTATAACTTGATATTGTTTTCGCTCTCATAATTAAGCTGAATATCAAATACATCTGGATACCTCTCCCCTTCATCCAAAGGCAACAATTTCGCATCTACAACAAGTTTGCTCTTCTATATATCGTTGAAGTCCTGGTCGTGCACTGTTCCACCTATCGCATTTTTAAAACTATAGATCTTAAGTCTGTTTTCATTTTCATCAATGCAAACAACTACTCCATAATCTCTTATTGAACCAGTAGCAACAACTTTGTTATTCTCACCAGCAAGTAATCCAGCTAGCTTTACACCCTAGACTGGCATTAATGATCCATGTCTATTGTCTCTACCTTCTCCACCTCTATATGACGATATCTTTATATTTCTAGCATCAATATACTAGTTTGTAGCAACAACAGAGAGATCGTCATCACTATTTAATCCTCCTGCGAAACTATTAATTTGTGGTTCAGTATTAGTATCCATAGCAATAATCGTTAAAGTTTAACTATTTCTTTCCGGTGTTATTGAAGAAGTTCTCATCATCATCCCACTCTGGTATAAGCTTAGTCCACTCGTTCTTAATAGTAAGCATCTCGCTTTCGTTTGGCATCATTGCCTCAGCGTAAGCTTGGTTTCTATAGAAATTCCACTGCTACTATATATAGAAGTATGTGTTCTAATTATATCTAGCTTTTCCTCCAAGTGATCCTCTAAGGAATTTTGGAAAGCTCAACTTCATCATTACGTACCAGTATATAGCTTCCTAATATGAAGCTAAGTCTGGAATAAGCGGGTAACCCCTTTCGTCTGTAGCTATTGCCTTGTATGACAATTTAACAAAGCCTTTGTCCTTATTAAAGACTATCCAACCCGGTTTAATCCAGTATGTAGGAACGTCTATCTTCTTATCTCTAATAGCATCCATCAGCGCAGTACTACCATTGATTCCAAGAAGCTAAGATCTATGCGTAATCAACGGTACGCCAGCCGGCTACTCTGGATGATGGTGATGCATAGGTTTTGTATCAGCCTTAGACTTAAATGAGCTCTCATCTTTTAGTGCCTATACCCAATTTGTTCCATTGTTTGAATAGGCTACAGTTGTCAATGATTCTAAGTCTTCTGGTATTGGAACTTGATGTTCGTGTATTTCAAATATTGGAACGCAATCTTCACCAGACTCCTTCTATACATACTATACAGGGGCACCAATTTTTTCAACAGCTTCAAAGATCCATTCTCGTATATCTGTAATACGCATGTTCTTTTCTTGCATGTTTGAGTCAGCCATAATTTTAGCTATAACTGACTCACATTTTGTATACTTGTATATCATCTATATTTATATAATCTTGTTTATTAAATATAAGTTGAGCAAGGTGCCTTTTGTTTTCCCTAACCATACATAGCTGGTATTTATATCTATCAGAAAACATCCTGGGTATTTTTGACCAATATAATCTATATTTATATCCATTAGAGTGCTCATTTAAATGGTAAACTCTTTTGCCTACTTCTTTAGTTGATTTGTAATCTGTAGACAATGACTAACTAGAGTAGCTCTTTGGTTTATATTTTACTATGCATATAGTGCCTAGCCCATAAGGCATTTTAAAGGGCTGTGAGCGCTCTAAAATCTCTTCCTTGACAACTTTATTAAATTCGTCTATAATGCGCTTATATCGCGCGTAATTAAGCTCTACATCGTTCTTTTTAATGTAGTCTCTATATATATCAGCTATTGTGTAGCTTTTCTTATTCTTCCTTATCTTGAGGACCATTTGGTTTAACGCTTGCTAATGTTGAATTATTGCTATCGTCACTAGGTCTTTTTAGCATAAATGCCAACTCGTTTGTCATGATAGCTCTTTTTATGTCAGGTATCATCCACCCAGGTATTATTACATCATCTTCACTATCAGCTGTTTGCGTTGGATCAAATATTCCTGTAACGTATATGTATTTAAAATTTTCCACACCATCACCATCAACATATATATACTAGTCGTCAAACCAACATATTGGCTCGTTGTATGTATATCTCCTAAAGTTATGATAATGTTTTCTAGACTTATTCATGATCTAGATAACGCAACCGCTAATATCTGCAACATTAACTATGTCGTCGCTACTATCTTCCATTGTGTACAATTTCTTTTTTGTTCTCTTTCTTGTACTACAATGGCAGCAACAGGAGTCCTCTGATCCAGGAGTTGGATCGTCTATAAGCTCAAGTGGTCCAATAGTTGATAACTAACTATCATCTGGATCTTCATCGTCTCCGGTTTCAGAATCTTTATCATTCTACTTCTTGGACAAATAGGCCTTATACTACATTATCCAAGATAAGATCTAATCCCTAGACATATCCTCGCTCTCGCTTATGTTATTATTTCGTACAATAAGAAGTATGTCATCTATCAATGTACGAGCTGAGAATGTTTTCATATTGCTTCTATTATTCTTATACTATCTTCTTTAAGTATATCATTTGTATTATGTATCTTATATTTATACACATCTTTCTTTTTCCAGTCAAATGTTATTAATCTCTTAAAGAAGTTCTTTTTGTTCTTATATTCTCTATGCTTATAAATGTAGAGGTACTAAGTATTCTATACATCTAACTTAATATTAACACTATCTTTACCGATTGTATAGTATACTTTAGTTAGATTGTTATATTGTAAACTATCTTTATAAACAGAGTCTTTAAGTATAGTTATAATATTACCCCCTACCCCCTTACTTTTATTAACGTTTATAATCTGCTTCTGAGTTGCTGCTACCTAAATTTCTTTACTCTTTAGCTTTTCTACTTTGCGTACAGAATCCAACTACTATACAAGCTTATCGTTATAATATTTAAGCTTTTTCATGTCTAGCCTTAAAACACCAGAAGCCTACTAGGCACCATTTAAGGCATCCTAATAGGCTTCGATGTTATTATTAGCCATTTTAAGCTCCTCTGAGAGCCTATTAGCTTTGTTGTGGTAGAATATACCAGACGCTAAACAAAAGGCTATTAGAAGCCCAGCAATGGCGTTAAGCAGCATTTTGTAGTTGTTCTTTATCTTGTTTAATATCTACTACATCAGCATTACTTTCATTATTGTTCAAATATTCTTTTAAATATGTTTTTATCTCACCAAATTTACCTTGTATGTAAATAGATACTCCATAGATACTAGCCGAATAAACTAATGTTTGGGCTACAAACCCTAGTACACCTGTGGAGATTTCACCCTACTATAAATACTGTACCCAGGTGAGAACCTAACCGCTCAAGAACGCGAGACATGCGGTTGAATATTGGATCTTCTCGCGCCATGTTCCTGTTACTTTGTTCATTTTATCTCAATAGTTACCTTTCCTTTAGCACAAGCATCCTTTATAATTGGATAGAACTTGTTTATGGTAGCTCTTGAGTTAAGGACCATTCCAACTTTCTTATTTTCCCCAAGCAGCAAACAACCTTCGGTATGATCGCTTGAATTTCCTGCGTGTATACGAATACCTTCAAATGATGGCACATCCATCAGTTGAGGAGTATACTTCTTAAACCTAGGCGAATAGGTCCACTTAATCTCATAAGTTCCGTAAGGTATTGCTGTTTTGGCATATACCTTTTTCTCTCCGTTATCAAATTTACCGTTCTTATTAAGATCTCTAACTGTATCTTCAAGTGTATCGCAAAAATAATTACCATCAATATATAAGCGTCCAATGGTATACGTAGAGCGTAAGGCTATTCTTTTAAGTGTTAATTTCATTAATAATTAAGTGTATAAGGGCATACGAGTACACCGTTGTCAATATGTATTAAACGCACATGTATATTATGTTGCAGGTCAAAGCCATCTATAGATGTAAGCACAGGACCACCCTGAGTTACTTTCATCACTTTTAATAAATCTTTGTGGCCTGAATATAATCTTCCTCCCTACAAACCACACGGATACATGTCTAAGATATTTCCTATAGAACTCTAATCATACCAATCAGAAATATAGTAATTACTAGATTTATCTAATAAAACAATCTACTGAGCACTTGTAAATTCAATATTAACCCCATTAGTGGTACTTGGATATACAGAGCCCTTTTCAGATGAAAGACAGTCGGATGTAAGAGCAAGCGTACCGGATTTATAAGGGAAACCAATATGATGACGAACGCTATCAGACATACCAACATCTATTCCGTTATATCCGTATTTAGCACTGTGATCGTCACTATCTACCACAAGAAGGCTATCTATAGAATTATTATAACTCTAAGATAATCCATTTATATGTGCATAAGCAATACCGTTGCCATCAACACAAATTGGCCACTAAGTTCCAGTTGCTTTAGTAGTAACCTTAATACCTCCTAAAGTAGTGGTTGAAGCTACAGGTAAAGTATATTTATTAGCATCAGACTGTATTCCGTCAAGTTTCTTTTTATCATAACAACTCATTAAACCACTTTTTTCTGTACTAGCGTCTCCTATATCTAAAGTACTTTCGTCTCCATCGGCTCTTTGTATATAAAAACGTGGGGTAATATGTTTCTAGTCAATATAGTAGCTCTCAATAATATCAATACTTGCTATAGCCTAACTCTTCTTAGCATATGAAGATAAATCGCTAGAATTAGCTTTACTGTCAATTAGTCCTTTTAATACTTTTCCTTGAGCTGCGCTTAAACTATCAGACGTCGAGTTACTTGTTAGATTATTCTGAATACCACGCCATGTATTTGTGTCCGTGTATTTATCTTGTGTCCATGCGTGCCAAGTTCCACCTATGCAACCGCGTCTATATGTATCATTATTTGAGTTAGTAAAAATCTGAGTATAAAAACTTCCGCCTGCATTATGTGTTACAATAAGGCTAAAAGAATCAAATCCACTTGGTTTATTTAAAACACTATTACTACCTGCGCAACTATAAAATCCTGGAGTCAAAATAGTATTTAAATCCGTATCTGAAGCTAAGACAATACTCTCTGCTTTTGCTTTTAATTTAGAATTAATCTAAGACTATGTATAATACCTATCATCGTGTGTATGTGAAGATGGTGTAAACGAACTAGGCTTTCCAGCAACTTCTCCCCATGAAGGCCATCTTGTAGCTGTAGATGGCGCACCTGTAACCTAAGACCAAGTATGAGTATGACTAGAGTTAGCCTTACCATCAACTAATCCTTTTAACACACTACCCTAATTAGCGCTAAGTGAATCAGATGTGCTAGTTGATGTTAAGTTATCTTGTATACCTCTCCATGTATTTGTATCTGTAAATTTAGCTCCTGATGGTACATCAGCATTAACTGTATGACCATTAACTTTGGATGCATTAGATGCTGTAGAAGCGTTGCCCTCAAGTGCTCCTTTAAACTTAGCAGCTGCAACAATTCCAGGAAAAGATGTATTTCCATTAGCGTCTAGCAAAGTAGCAGTGCGCTTAATAGTTGCGAATACGCCTATATACTATCTTACATATATTGGTTCAGTTGCATTGTCAGCAGTAGCTATCTCCATAAAGCCAGCGCTTTCTGCAGTCGCTCCTCCTCCTATTCTCCAAAAATCATCCCCGCCACAAGTGCCCTTTATCTGCCGAAATGTTGTTCCGCTATCGCTGAACAACAAATCGCCTGTTAAGGTTCCACCAGATAAAGGTAGGTAATTATGTGAGTGATTTTTTAATGCAAATTTAGTTTTGCATATGGACCATAATAAGCCTACGCCTGTTTTATCGAGAAAATTCATTAAACTAGTAACGCTTTAAGGTCTGCATCAGATATAGCAGCAATACCATCAAGTTTAGCCTTGTCGCCAGCAGACATAAGACCATTAGATGATGATGTAGCTAAACCATATGTAGTGTTATGGTCGGTCCATGGAACATTAACATACATCTGGTTGTCGCTTAACTGTACAGCATAATTTCTATTAGCAGAGTTTGTTGCAAATCCAATCTTTACACCACCAAGTGCAGATGTAGTAGCTGCCGGAAGTGTATATTTGTTTGCTCCAGCCTAAATTCCTGCAAGTTTATTTTTCTCAGCTGTAGTATAATCATTAGTAGATAAACCCATTCCAGATACCTTATCTACTTTTGTGCCAAGCTTATTGTTTACATATTCTGTTTTTGCGTAAGGCGCCAAGTCTACAGAACTTCTAAAGTCACCAAGTTTTTCCCATTTACCACCTACATACATATACTCTGAATAAGAGTTGTTTTCTATCGCAGAGTCTTTAACTAAATAAATCTTAGTTGTATCAATATTTTCTGTAGGAAGTGTTGTAACTACCTTGTAAAGAGACAGGTCAATCTAAATATTGCCTGCACCCTTTACACTTGTGCCGTTAATTGTTTTAAACTACTAAGCGTCTATAGAAGATTTTACATGTTTTTTAACGGAGCCCCAAAGGGTTGCGACTCCGGTAGTATCAAGAAATTCCATAATTATTTCGATTTATATAAAGCCTTAGCCGTAATAGTGTATGGTGTTGTATCATCCATATCTTTTCTAATATATTTAGAGTCATTAATAGAGGCTGTAGGCAAACTGTTAATTGTTGTTTGTAATTGTGTTATAGTAGTCTAAAGATTATTAACCAACTACTGTAATGTATTTATTTCGCTCTATGTTGCGAATTTCCCTTTAATCTTAGACCACAATACCTCAACACCAGTTTTATCAAGTATTTCCATATTAAGTTAAGATTAAATTAAGTGTGTCAGAACTGATAGGTGTAGCTACTGTGCCATCAGCTAGCAATATCTATTCACTAGTACCCCCTGTCTTTATATACTTAGGTGATGTTAAATCGCCCGTAAGTGTACCACCGGTCAAACGGAGATACTTATTAGCATCAGCTTTAAGATTAAGTGCATTCTATGTGGCAGTAGAGATAGGTTTATTGATGTCTGATGTATTATCAACATTATCAAGACCTACCTAAGCCTTAGTAACCTTATGAGGATTTTCGTAATTAGAAGTATGCTTGCTAAGGTTTGATGTAATTGTAGCTTCAGACTACTTAGCACGCTGTATTTCGGCATTTAGAGCCGCTGTAGAGCCCTATTCAGACTGAGTTATGCTATTCTTGATCTCTGTATCAGCAGCCTCTCTAGCAGCCTTCTCTGCGTTTACAGCTGTATTAATAGCATTCTATACACCTGTAATCTTTACGCCAGTAGAAGATACTGATAAGAAGTTTTCTGACAGAGGATCTATTTTAACGTAAACCTTATGATTTTTTACTTCTAAACCATCAGAGAATTCAGTCTCCTCAAGGAATTTAGAATAATCAAGCTTAGCCAATTTATAAGTACCATCAGCAAGAATGTATGATATACATAAAGCTGTAGAGCCTACAGGGCTACCAGCCTGGATTGTTCCATCATCTTTAAGCGTAGCATTCATATCAAGGACTTCAATATCCTTGATAGACTAGTCTTTGGCGATATCAATTGTAACGCCCTTAGCTTCTCCGTTAACCTACAGCTGATATGATACTGCTGTAGATGAATCATTAGGAGTTACTTTTACTATTGTAGCACTACCAACCTTGGCTTCGAGGGCCTATTCTGCAGCTTTAGCTCTATCTGATTCAGCTTTAATAGCTTCTTTTCTATCTGATATTTCAGAATTTAAGTTATCTGTAAGAGTACCTTCTGCGGCTATGGCTCTATTCTATTCTGCTGTAATTCTATCTGAAAGACTATTCTCCGCAGTAGTAGCTCTACTTGTTTCTGTAGCGATACTAGCTGAAAGCTTAGACTCTTCAGACTTAGCTCTACTAACCTCTGTATTCAACAAGGTCTTAATAGCATCGTCTGCATCTGATCTATTCTTAGCCTCCTGCTATTCAGAAGCCTTAGCTCTACTAATTTCACTATTCAGATTGTTAGTGA